>Ga0209930_1000142_pt1 | contig 294876 bp, 267 predicted proteins | sample ThiBiot_500_biof_2_FD_183948 | JGI IMG/M metagenome (GOLD analysis project Ga0209930, IMG submission 183948) | Wastewater bioreactor microbial communities from Cape Town, South Africa - Thiocy_cont_500_biof (SPAdes) | ecosystem: Engineered > Bioreactor > Thiocyanate-remediating >...
CGCCGCTGCTTTTCATATTGTTTTTTTTCTTAATTTTAACAATCTGAAAAAGCATCGGCTACGTTTGGTCGAAATTGAACTTTCAGTTCATTTTAGCCCGCACTTCGCCAATACTTTTTACGTTAGCTGCAATTGATTCGCCGGTTCAGAAATCTAGTGCAACAAATGTTAAAAAAATTAACACAATTTTATACGTTTGTTAGCATGAAAAAATACAAGAGATTATCCTTAATTGAAAGGATAAAAATTCAAGAGTTTCGGGAACTTAAATATTCACCTTCAAAAATTGCCGAAAAACTAGCGAGAAGTAAGTCTACTATTACTCGAGAACTCAAGAGAAACAGGTATGCACACAATGATTATTACGCAGATGTAGCCAATCGTCATGCTTTAATTCGATCATCAGATAGAAAATGGTGGAAGGATAAAATCAATACGCATAAAGAACTTCGAGATTTTGTACATGAAAAGTTGGGATTGCGTTGGTCACCCGACCAAATATCAGTTACTTTGAAACGACTTTACCCAAACAATAAAAGTATGAACGTATCTCACGAAACCATTTACTTATACATCTATCTTCATTCGAAAAACGGATTGAAAAAGGAGCTTATTTCCCAGCTTAGACAAGAACGCAAGAGTAGAGGGAACTTCAAAACCAGAGCTGTATTGGAGCCTAAAATCAAGGATAGAGTTTCGATAGATGAGCGTCCAGAAGAAGTTTTGGGCAGGGAGATTCCTGGACATTGGGAAGGAGATTTAATTATCGGAAAAGAACACAAATCTTGTCTTGGAACATTGGTAGAAAGAACAACAAGAACAATTATACTTGTTCCTTTGAAGAATAAACTAGCAGAAACGGTTAGAAAAGCCTTTGAGAAAGAGTTTTTAAAGCTTCCTAAGACGATGCGAAAAACGCTTACTTACGATAATGGAACGGAGATGTCTGAACATAAATTATTTACCAAGAAAACAAAGGTTCAGGTGTATTTTACACATCCCTATTCTCCATGGGAACGCCCTACCAATGAAAACTCGAATGGTTTGGTTAGAGATTATTTTCCAAAAGGAACTGACTTCAATACCATCCCTAAAAAGCGCATAAAAGAGGTTCAAGAACAGCTTAATGAAAGACCAAGAAAAATTTTGGATTATCAAACCCCAAAAGATGTATTTAATAGTCTAATTTTAAATCAATTACAATGAAAAATGCTGTTGTTGTCGGTGGAAATAAAATGTGGGTAACTTTTTGCCCTCAAAAGGCTAAAAAAGTTATCCATATTTTATTAAAATCATCCAAAAAAATAATACTTTTACAAAACAAAAAAGTTGCACTAGCAATTTGAGACCACCTTTTCTCCCGATGAAGTTTATTCTTTATCGAGGTGCGCTGCTTCTCATAAAACTGAAGCAAACTGAACAAACTCTCACTCCGGCGTTGAAAGCTATCCGGTGATTTCCAGATCTTAAGATCCTGACTTATTGCGTACTTACAAATCATGCGGGCATCGGCCTTATCGGTCTTTACTTTCAGCAGTTGCATCTGGATAAATCGTTTGATTTTTAGAGGGTTTTCAATGCTTACTAAAATACCTTCACCACTCAGATACAAAGCTAATAGAACATGATAGCAACCGGTGCTTTCCATCACGTAATGGGTGTCTTTACCATACGTTTTCACTAATTTTTTAAAGCCCGAGGTTGTATTCTCAAACTTCTGGTGACCTTCTGTTTCGCTGTACACATCAAAGCTTGATTTACTGATGTCAATTCCTGCAATTTTACTATTTTTGTCCATAACAACTTGAATCAAGAAAGAAAAGGTTCTATCAACCAGGCAACAACTTGAAACGAGCTCCAGGGCTCACAGAACTATACGCCGTTTGATAGAAAGAGAGAGGGGATTTTCAATGTTAGCGAAGTCTAATGCTTCTGTGTATTGGGTAATCTTTATCCTCTCTCTTTTTTCTTTCAATTGAATATTTTAGTTAATATTTTTAATCTCTATTATTTTTATGCAAACTTAAGTTGCATTGGCAAAATGCGGGGTGAAGTGTATAATAGAACATTTTGTAATATTTACACGCCGCTGCTTTTCATATTGTTTTTTTTCTTAATTTAGACAATCTGAAAAAGCATCGGCTCCATTTGGTCTGAACTTGAACATTCGTTCAACTTAAGCCCGCACTTCGCCAATACTTTTTCCGTTAGGCGACACTGAATTAACATCGTATTGACTTATTGTAAATTAAATTACTTATGAAAAAATTTATACTTCTTTTTTTATTTTCATTTTTTGGAATATTATACTCTCAAACATGGACATGGGGAATTAAAGCTACTGGAACATCCCAAAACTATAATGCAATTGACTTAAATGTAGATGGTGATGGGAATATGGTTCTTGCAGGATATTATAGATTAAATTTCAGTCTTGGAAATTTTTCTATTTCTTCTATAGATGATTATTATAGGGATATCTATTTAGCAAAAATTAATTCTAATAAAGAGGTTGTTTGGCTTAAGAATATAGAGGCCAATCATAACTATGGTAATGTAATTGCTCTTAAAACTGATGATGATGGAAATATTTTCCTTACTGGTTCTGCAGATAATCACTATGGAATAGTGAAATACGATTCCGATGGAAATAAAGTTTGGTCTAATAATGACACTACAGGTGCTACATCAATAAGCTTTGATCAAGAAGATAATATTTATGTTGCTGGTGGTTCAGGATGGTCTTTTTTCATAGCGAAACTTGACAAAATGGGACAAACAATATGGAAAAAATCGAATTGGTATAACTATTCTGATGCTATTTCAATTTCGGATATTGAAGTTGATCGCTTTGGAAATATATACTTTACAGGATATTTTGCAATTGGAGAATTGAAGTTAGATGATCAAATTACATTGACAAATACATCCTCAAAATATCGTTGGTGTTTATTTGGCAAAATGGATACAAATGGAAATTTTATTTGGGCAAAGAATTTCCAAGGAACTGTAGATGAAGCTCCCAAATTATCATTAACAAGACAAAATGAAATAATTATCACAGGTAGTTATCGTTATAATCTGGAAATAGAAAATGAAACAATCGAGGCAGGTTATTCCAATAAATGGAATGAAAGCTTTCTTTCAAAATTCAATATTAATGGTAATTTAATTTGGTTAAAAAATGGAAGTTTAAGCTCAATTCAAAGAGAAGGTGATAAAATTGTAGATTCAAAAATTGATTTTGATGGAAATATCTATGTAACAGGAGCTTTTTATGGATATAATGATTACTATGGTTATAGTACTTATGTAGAAAAATATAATAAAGACGGCGTTCCTCTTTGGAGATATAATAATAAACAAAGTTATAGTAAGGCTTTAGATATTGATAATTTTGGGAATTTATATCATACAGGGTATAATTATTTCGAAAATTATATCAATCCCAATGCATATTCTACACTTTCAGCAGGAATCGGTCAATTTAACACTAATTCATCTACTTTTAACAAGATTAAAAAACCTGTTGTTAATGGTAATAAATTATTATGTATTAATGAAAATACATTAAACCTTTCAGCGGTTGGAGAAAATATCCAATGGTATTCTGATCCAGAATTAAATAATCTGATAGGTTCTGGTAATTCTTTTAATTTAGATTATATTAATGATACAAAAGTTTATGTAACACAAACAATCAATAACATAGAAAGTTGGGCGAGAGTTGTTTATATAAGGAAATCTGATTTAAATATTAATAACATTGATTTACAGTATAATTCTCCTAGGCTTTCTGTAACTAACAACCCAGAATATTCTTACCAATGGTATTATAATAATATCTTAATTCCAAATGCTAATACATATTTCTTTGATGTTGAAAATGGTAATAATTATTTAAATTATAGTGTTATGATTAGTCAGGAAAACTGTTCTATTAAAGCTAATTCTAGTATTCTAAGTGCTAATGAGGCATTATCAGATATGACGTTTATAATTTATCCAAATCCTTCCTCTGAATATTTTAAAATTATTCATTCTAAAAACTCTACAATTTTGTCTGTTGACATAATAGATTTGTCTGGTAAAGTGGTTAAAAATTTCAGAGAAAATGAAAAATATAATATTGCAAATATTCCTAGCGGGAAATATTTTGCAAGGATTAAATCAAAAAATAATGCTGATAAAATCCTGCCTCTTTTAATAAAATAAGACAGCGATCGCCTAACATCGCATTGGCAAAATGGCGGGTTAAGTGCAAAATTGAAAGTTTCTGCATTTTTTGCCGCCGAATGTGTTTCACATTCGGCGGCAAAAAATGTAAATTAGCGATTGTGAAAACACATCGTCTACGTTCCATCTAAATTGAACTTTCCGTCCAATTTACCCGCCACTTCGCCAATACTTTTTCCGTTAGCGGTGAAACTAACAATACTTCCATAAAAATACTGTATTTTTGGAAAAATTTTAAATATTAATGGAAAATAATTTTACACACAATATTAAAAAAAATGTGTTTTTAAGTTTATTCATATTTATAAGCATATTTACAAATTTCAGCATTAATCTTAAGGCACAATGTCCAAATATTGCAAGTTTGTATTTCGGCTCACAATCTAGTATCGATCAATTTATAATTAACCATCCAAATTGTAAGCAAATTGTAGGAGATGTTGAAATCAACGGAGACCAAATCACAAACTTGCAAGGTTTAAGAAACTTAGAAAAAATAGGAGGATCGTTAACAATCAGAAATACTAAAGTAAATAATGTTGATCCATTAAATAGCATTGTATCAATTGGTGCATCAAGACCATTTGGAGGATCAATAGATATTGAATATAATTCTGAGCTGCAAAATTTACAAGGTTTTAGCTCTGTTACTTCACTTTATGGACTAACAATTTCTGGAAACATTTTACTTCAGAATTTATATGGATTACAAAATATTGCAGATTTAAAATGGATAAGAATATTTTCTAATAACTTACTTGAGAACATTGATGATCTTTCAAAGACCGCGAGTCTTCTTGGGTTATATATTCATTCTAATAATTCATTGAAAAATATTGATGGACTTAGTAATGTTACATCAGTTGAACAGGATATCGAGTTTATTGCAAATCCGCTGCTTGCAAATCTAAACGGATTCGAAAATCTTACAAATATTAATGGAAATTTACATTTATATTCAAATGAATCTCTTTCCAATGTTGCAGGATTACACAATTTAACCCAAATAGGAAAGGATTTTCATTTCGTATCAAATAATGCAACACAAGATTTTAATGGACTTAATAATTTGAGCTCAATTGGTGGTTGGCTTTCGATATATGATAACAAATCACTAATAAGTTTAAATGGCTTAAATGCATTAACTTCAATAGGGTCTGCTTTGGAAGTTAGGGATAATTCTATATTACAAAATTTAAATGGTTTAAATAATCTTTCAAATGTTACAGCATACGTTCGTTTTGAAAATAATGAGCTATTAAATGATATAAGCTCACTTAAAAAGTTAACTACAATTGGAACAGGCCTTATTTTCTATAAAAACAACTCTTTGACAAATTTAAATGGACTGGAGGGATTAAATAATATTGGTGGAATATTAAGTGTTTTTGAGAATAATTCTTTAGAAAATGTTGATGGTCTTAAAAATCTCACAAGTATTACTGGCTTTCTAAATTTCAGAAAAAACCCACAACTCCTCAATTTGAATGGCTTGAGTAAACTTACTTCAATTGGTGGGTTTTTAAGAGTTGAAAACAACAGTTCCATCAATGATATTTCCGGACTGAAAAACATTAGTGAAAACACAATTACAGAAGATAACGGAATTGCTTTAACAATTAAAGATAACCCAAATGTTTCTATTTGTAATTTACCCAATTTCTGCAATTATCTCTCTCACCCTACAGATACACATATACGAGAAATTTCAGGTAATTCTGGAGCATGTTTTACTGAGCAAGATGTAAAAGATGCTTGTGCGGCTATGTCAACTACTGAGGTTTCAGACTCGACCATATCTATTGCACCAAATCCTGTAATTGATGAGTTAAATATTTTCTCAAAGAAAGTTATCGAAAGTATAGAGATTTTAAATGAGGCGGGGCAATTAATTAGAGCAGAAAAAGTAAAAAGTAGAATTTACAAATTAGATGTTCATTTACTTTCCCAAGGATTATACGTTGTTCGTGTAAAAACAGAATCTAATATTAAAAATTATAAAATTCTTAAAAAATAATCAACGTTTGTAAGCTCCCCCAAAAACAGTACGTTTTATAAGTAAGTATAAAATATGATTAACTTTAAAACGTAATAAATAGTATGAAAAAGAGCACATTCAGTTCTAGGCAGATAGCAGAAGTTTTGAAGGAGTTTTTCGGGTGGATGCAGCGCTATAAACTGGCCAGAAAGAACAGGATTAGTCCAGCAACACTTTACACGTGGCGACAGAATGGAAGTTACCGAACTTAAGCGGCTTTGTTAAAGAACTTAAAGAAGAAAATGAAATCCTTAAGCGCATGTACGCCAATGTTGCAATGGAACTGGACGTTGCCAAATACATTATCGAAAAAAAGTTCTAAGGCCTTGTCAGAAGCGGGAGATTGTCACTGACACTGAGATCAGGTCAGTCCGTCCAAAAGGTTCCGGCAAGGCATTACACCTACTGAGGCTAAGCAGGAGCAGTCTTCATTGTAAGTCACTGAAAGATGACTCCACAATGATTGGCTATTTGCAGCAATTAACACAAGAGCACCCCCGGGAAGGATTCTGGAAGTGCTATTACCGACTGCGCAATCGGGGTGAGCATATTAACCACAAGCGTTTGCACCGAATTTACAAAGCGATGAAGCTACCGCTAAGACGCAAAGTGAAGAAACGCCTTCCCACCAGAGTAAAACAACCTTTAGAGGTGCCGAAGCACTTCACCCACACCTGGAGTATTGATTTTATGAGTGATGCACTCTCCAGCGGTAGAAAGTTCAGAAGCTTTAATGTTATTGATGATTTTAATCGTGAAGTTTTGCATATAGAAGCAGACTACAGTATCAAAAGTTCGCGCGGAGTATGGATTCTGAACCATTTGATTGGTCGTTATGGGAAGCACAAGAAAATACGCATGGAGAATGGTCCGGAGTTTATCGCTCATATCGCAGAAGTATGGATTATGGTCAATGATATACAGTTTGCCTTCATAGAGCCAGGGAAACCTACGCAGAACGCTTACATAGAAAGATTCAACAATACTTACCGGCGAAACATTTTGGATGCCTATCTGTTTGACCATTTAGAAGAAGTAAGCGAAGTTACCAACGAATGGGTACACGACTACAACCATCATAGACCACATGATGCTTTAGGAGGATTATCGCCCGTGATGTGGAAAAGTGGACAGCAAGCCACCAAATTACCCCTCGCTGTTCCTGACCACTTTTCCACTTTAAATGACAACAACAATAACAATTTATCCAAAAAAATTCTACTTTTGAAGCGTACTGAAAATGGGGAGCTTACAGTTGGAATTTTTTCCATATTTTATTCTGAAACTAAAAACAAAAATTCCTATTTTTAATTAGTGAAACGAAACCTAAATATTAAACAAAAAGAGTCAACCTGTTTTAGGATAAGACAAAAACTACGCTTTTTTTTTCAAAAAAATATGCTATGAAATACAAATTTACTATCTTATTATTTTATTCGTTTACATTTTCATGTTTGGCACAATGGAAAGAAGTAAATCACGGAATAGAAATTTCACAATTTAATGATGTTAAAGCAATTACATCTGAAATTGCAATAGTAATTGGCTCAAACGGAACAATAGTCAAAACGAATGATGGTGGTGAAACTTGGCAATTAAAAACTTCAGGAATTAATTATGACTTAAAAAGACTTGAATTTCCAACAGCAAATGTGGGATATATAATTGGAGGGAATAACATTCTTTTAAAAACAAATGACGGTGGTGAAACATGGAAAAGTCTTACAACAAATCATTCATCTGGATTTTACGATATATCTTGTGTGAACGAAAATTTAATTTTCATTTCTACAAATAATGGTGTTATTAAAAGCGAAGATGGAGGAGAAAGTTGGATTGAATTAAGCCCAAGTCCTTTTTATGAAAATATAAAATTCATTAATGATAATATAGGTTTTGTTAGTCGTTCATCAACTTGGATGAATTATGAATTTGAAAATGATTTAGCAAAAACAATTGATGGTGGCCAGACTTGGCAAGAAATAAAAGCAACTTCTCCATTCGGTTTCTCAAACGAAAATATTGGTTTCTTTTATTTTAATGGACTTTATAAAACCATGAATGAAGGAAATCAATTCGATTTAGTTTCATCTCTGTCTTATCCTGCTTTATCAGATATAATGATTTTGAATGAAAATACAATTTGGGGTATTTTTTACTGGCAAACATTAGATTATGCAAACCCTGTCCGTGGAATATTAAAAGCAACAGCTAATGGAGAATATACAAGCTATATGTTTCCTCATAAAGAACATGGATACAATTTGAAAAAAATACATTTTGCAAATGAGAACACAGGTTATATTGTTGGCAGTAAATGGGATGGTACAAAAATAAAGGGATTAATATGGAAGAACACCAATGGTCTCAACCAATCTATGAAGACAAAAGAAGAGAATTTATTCCAATTTAAAATTTATCCAAATCCCACAAATAAGGAAATCAACATTTCACTACAAAGATTGATGAATCAAACTTTTGATATTACCCTTAACGATATGACTGGAAAACAAGTTTATTCCAAAAAATTATTAAATACACCAAATGTTAAAATACTAATATCAGAATTTTCAAAAGGAACATATATTCTCACAATAAAAATGGGTCAAGAGAAATATTCTCAAAAAGTCATAATAAATTAAAAAAAAAATTGCCTAACATAGAACTATGGCAACCACCAAATTTTCTATGCAGAATAAGCGAAAAATTTTCACAATACGGTTTCTTGGATTTCAGGATTCCGAACGATTGTTTGAGCAGCTTATTACAATCCGCCATTATTGCTACTTTTCCGCTCTTGCCTTTGCCCGTAAACCGCTCTTGCAAAGATTTGTATGTAAACTCCCCGAAAACAATACCTTTAATAAATATAAAATGGAAATAACTTTAAAACGTAATAAATATTATAAAAAAGAGCACATTCAGTTCTAAGCAGATAGAGCAGAAGTTTTGAAGGAGTTTTTCGGGTGGATGCAGCGCTAATAAACTGGCCAGAAAGAACAGGATGAGTCCAGCAACACTTTACACGTGGCGACAGAATGGACGTCACCGAACTTAAGCGGCTGTGTTAAAGAACTTGAAGAAGAAAATGAAATGCTTAAACGCATCTATACCAATCTTGCAATGGAACCAGACGTTGCCAAATACATCGTCGAAAAAGCAAAAGGACTTCACATCTTTGTGAAGTCCTTATTTTACTCGTGGTTTCTCCAGGGATCGAACCAGGGACACACGGATTTTCAGTCCGTTGCTCTACCAACTGAGCTAAGAAACCTTGTTTGGTAATTGAGTGGTGCAAAAATAGGAACTTTATTGCGGTCTCACAAACTTTTCTGATCTTTTTCTTTTAAAAATAATCAAAACTCAAAAAACACATTGATTTTCAGTTGAATTAATTTCGACCTTTGACAGTGTATTTTCAAAAACGATGACAAAATACCGTCTTTTTATTCTTCTTCTTCCTTTCTCATCTGTTCACTCATTTCTTCCAGCACTGGTTTTATGGTACTTTCGGGGAGCTCACTGATGCGGATGTACATCAATCCGTCAATAGCATCATTAAAATTAGGATCTACGTTAAAGGATATCACTTTTGCATTTTGCTTGATGTATTTCTTGATCAGTACCGGCAAACGCATCTCGGGCTCCAAATCATCAATAATTTTATCAAGTTTATTTAAATCAGATTCTACCTGATCGAAGAAAAGATTTTTGTCGCGGTCTTTTAATTTGATTTTGAATTCATTTTTGGGATGAATGTATTGAGCCACCGCAGAATCGTAATAATTAGAACGCATAAACTCAATCATCAAAGATTTAGAAAACTCCGAAAACTTGTTCGAAATACTTACACCTCCCATAAGAAATTTGTGCCCGGGATTCCTTAAGCAAACATGCACGATACCACGCCACAAAAGAAAAAGAGGCAGTGGCTTCTGCTGATATTCGGTTGATATGTAAGCGCGACCCATCTCAATCACCTTCCTAAAAAACGGCCTCAATTCAGGATCAAATTCAAAGAGCGAACTGGTATAAAACCCTTCTATACCGTATTTTTTCATCACTTCTGCACCTAAAGCCATGCGGTATGCACCTACCAGTTTTTTTCCATTGTTGTCCCATAAAAACAAATGATGGTAATGCTGGTCATATTCGTCCAAATCAAACGGAAGGTTGCTGCCTTCACCAATCTTTCGAAAGGTCAATTCGCGCTGTCTACCGATTTCTCGCATAATGGAAGGCATCTCGCCGTAGGAGGCAAAAAAAACTTCATAATTGGCGTTTCTAAACAGCATCTTGTCCGCCTTATACAAGTTTTCAATATCTTGCAAAATATCTTCCTGTGGTGTTTCATCGATGATGTTCTGCACCACATTTCCCTCTTTTGCCAGCGGAAAATTAATCTTAAGGTTGGGAAGGTTGAGCCGTTCTGCCAAACTCTTCCGCTTTTCATAATACGATTTCAGCATATACACCCGATTCTGCAACATTTCGCCCAACTCTTCTGTATCGTATTCTTCCATTACCTTTACTGCGATTGGTTTACCAATTCTTATTCGGATGGGCTTTTCCCTTTTATTCATCATCTCTGAAGGCAACAGCAAGGTTTGCAAATCTGGATGAACCTTGGCCAACTGATAAAACATCCTGCTGTTCTTGGCATGAAAGTACATCGGAATCACTGGAACTTTTGCCATCTTAATGAGTTTCAGCGCAGCATTTTCCCATTTTTTATCCAGTATTTCACCAAACTCGTTGTTCTTGTTCGACACCTCTCCTGCCGGAAAAATCCCAACGCAACCGCCACTCTGAAGGTGCTTCAGGGTTTCTCGCATGCCTGTGGCGCTGTTTCGTACTTCTTTTCGATTCTCAAAGGGGTTTACCGAAATTACGTAGGGCTGCATCGGTACTATTTTTTCCAAAAGGAAATTACCCATGATTTTGAAATCAGGTCGAATTTCCGAGAAAATCTTCGCCATCAAAATACCGTCTATGGCACCCAATGGATGATTGGATACCACAATAAATGGCCCGGTTTTGGGAATCTTGGCCAAATCCTCTTCAAATACAATGTATTTCAAATCTCTTTCGCGTACAAAGGAATCAAAGAATGCTTTTCCTGATTTATCCTTTAATACATCGTATAGTTTATTAACTTCGTTGATCTTGGTTAATCCCATAATGGCAGAAGCAACGGGCCCCTTCAGTATCCCGATCTTATTTAAACCGGCTGCCATAATCAGATCATTTTTAGAAATAAGACTCATTGATGATCAGTTTGTAACCACTTGAACCGTTCTGTTTGAACTTTGTTCCAAGAGGATATTTTTGTTTTTGTATATTTTATTACTGCCGTCTAAGTTAGCATTTCTCACCGTATAAAGCGAAACGTCTTTAAAAAGTTCGGTTTTAAACTCCAACTGCAGCTCATCAATGAACTGATCTATTGCACCGTATTTATCCTCCAAGCATAATTCCAGCGAGATCGCCGTGTTCTGCATCAGTGAAATTTTGATTTTGTACTTCGCCATCATGGCAAAAATTTGGCTCAAATGTTCTTCGGCAATGAAAGAAAAGTCCCGGGTCGATATCCGTACATAAAGTTGGTTCTCTTTCAAAATATACGATTCATGTTTGGGTAGATGGGCGGAACCATCAATCTTAGTTCCCGGTTTTTCGGGCTCTAAAAAAGATTTTACGTAGAATGGGATATTCTTCTGCTTCAACGGCTGAAGTGTTTTCGGGTGAATAACCGATGCCCCATAATAGGCCATCTCGATCGCTTCTTCATACGAAATTTCAGTAAGCAGCGTTACATGATCAAATTTCCTGGGATCCCCCGTCATTACGCCCGGAACATCTTTCCATATCGTCATGGCTTCAGCATTCATGCAAAATGCAAAAATTGCCGCCGAATAATCCGATCCTTCACGACCCAATGTTACCGTAAAATTATTATCGTCAGAACCAATGAAACCCTGCGTTACATAGGAGTTTTTCACGTCAAGGGTTTTGATTTTACGCTCCGTTTCTTCCCAATTCACATTTCCTTCTCGGTAACTGTAGTCGGTTTTAATATAATCCCGCGCATCAATCCACCGGTTGGAAAATTGAATATCGTTCAGGTATTCACTTAAGATTTTAGAAGAAATCATTTCGCCGCAACTCACCACCTGATCATATACAAAGTTATAATTGGGAGATTTATTTCGTCGAAGAAAAGATTCTATATCATCAAAAAAAATCGATATTTCTGAAAAAACAGGATGCTTTTCGGGGAAAAGACCGTTGGATATTTCTAAATGATCCAGCTTCACTTTCTGAATTTCATCTTCGAAATTGCCTTTATCAAAATACACCTTCACCACCTTTTCAAGTGCATTGGTCGTTTTTCCCATGGCAGAAACTACGATGAGGCATTGCTCGAATCCCTGCAAACCCAAAACACGGGCTACATTTTTTACACTCTCGGCATCTTTTACTGACGCCCCTCCAAACTTAAAAATTTTCATTAAGCAAATAAATATCGATTGATTATAGATGATAAAGTGGTGAAATGGTTTTTTTCAGCCATCAAAAATAAAAATAAGCAGTCAAAAAAAAAAGTGTAGCCCAAAATTTTGAGAAAGAAATCCTTTGCGGCTTTGTTTGTTTTCCACCATTATTTCGTCCATCTCCTCCTCAGCTCACAATTTTAGACAAAACGATAGTTTAAATACTAAAAATAACCTATATTTGCAACCTAAATTTTAGAAAAAACAATGAGTACAATATTTACATTATTCATGGTTCTTATCATGATTGCGTGTGTGCTGCTGATTATCATTATTATGGCACAAAACCCAAAAGGAGGCGGTCTTTCCGGAACTTTTGGAGGCACGTCTTCAGCCCAGTTTGGGGTACAGCGTACCAACGATTTCATGGAAAAAGCAACATGGACATTGGGAGCAATTATCATCGCACTTATCCTTTTAAGTGTAATTCTTACCGGTAAGCCCGTGCAGAATTTCCAAACAACACCCGCTAAGAAGGAAGCTCCGGCTCCGCAGACAGCGCCTGCAACCAACAATAAAACAACAGTTCCGGCTACTCCGGCACCAGCAGGTAAATAATAATTAGTACGGCACTATATACAATCGGTTTAGAAATCCTAAGCCGATTTTTTTGTTATGGTATTTAAAATCTTATTACTGTTGACGAAAACCCGACCAATAATCATCCTGATGCTGAACAAACAAGCAGTGTAACCAGCTTTCCAGCGACATTTTCTCCAAAACACTATCGTCCAGTTTACGAAATGGCGTGCTGAAGAAATCAGCATCCAGCGTGATGTTTCCCCGATATAGCATCTGAATATTCTGTGCGCAGAAAAAAGGATAATTTTGAACATCTGTATTGGTGGTCAGCAGTTTTTTCCCTGAGGCAAGCGCCTCAAAGGTTCGCATCGTTAATCCATGCTGAAAGGGTTTATTGATGTCAAGCACCGAAAAAGAGTCATCATAAATTGCTGCAATTTCGGAATGGTTGAGTTTTTTAAAACTCAGCTTTTTAAGGTTGAATTGTTGCAAATTTTTATCAAATAGCTTTTTCAGCAGAAAAGCGATCCTTCCTGGTGCATAGTAATAAAAAAACGTGTTTAATTTTAAATTGTCTGCTAAATGCCGCACTTTTTCACCAATGAGATAACGGTCGGTATGCGCACTTCCTATGAAAACCAAATCATATTGCAGATGCTTTTTTTTCGGTATGCCGCTATATTCATCCAAAAAAAACAAGGGCCGAAAATGCAGCTGGTAGTTTTTCGCGTCAGCAGGTTCAAAAGTAAAATTCTTATCAAAATAAGGATACAGCTGTTTAAACTTTGGATATTCCGCAACCGCATCATAAGAATAAAAAACTGTACAAATCGCTGGATGTTGCACTTTCAATGCCTCCAAAAAAAAATGGGGAATACTTTCGCCTTTAATCAAAAGAAAAAAATCGTAATCTCGCCCCTCAGTTTGGGCAAGAATTTGCCGGTAATAGCGATTGATCCGCTTTTGATAAAGCGCACGATTGACACGGATAATTCCTTTTGACAGAACAGAATCCGATGGTCTCTCATTATAAAAATCCACTTCCGCACCCAACGTCTTCATTTTATCAATGATCGCTTTTTCGTAGCCGAAAAAATGAGCCGAAATGAACAGTATTTTTTTGTTGGTAAGCATTATGATTTCATAAAACCTTTGGCTTTCATTTCCTCCAGAGAACGGCTGAAATGATTGTCGCGCAACGGCTGTTGCAACACCCACTGCGTAAATTGGGCAATCCCCTGATCAAAAGTAACGGCTGGTGTAAAACCGAGTACTGATTTCATGACCGACAAGTCGGCAAAATTATGCCGAATGTCACCTACTCGAAAGTCACCCGAAACATTCAGAAAAACATCTTTATTGTATTTTTGGATCAAAAGTTTGGCAACCGAAAATACCGTATTAGCCACGCCGGTTCCAACGTTAATAATCTTTTGATGCGCAGTTTCCATTTCTAAACTGCGTACAGTTGCTTCCACGGTGTCTTCAATATTGATAAAATCTCTTGTCGGCAAACCGTCTTCGAAAACATTGATGCTTTTACCAGCCAGTATTTGCGAAGAAAAAATAGATAAAATCCCTGTGTAAGGATTAACCAGCGACTGACCAGCTCCATAAACGTTCTGATAGCGCAGGATCACAAAATTAATTCCTACGGAATCGCACACCAGTTGCACCATTTGTTCCTGCTGCAGTTTTGTGATGCCGTAAAAAGAAGTAGGATGCAACTTAGAATTTTCATCCGTGGGGAGTGGCTGCAATATTTCGCCTGCCGCGTCCGTCATTTCAAAAACTCCTTCCTTCATCTTTCTGGGACTTCGCTGCTTGGGGAAAACGATCTCGGATCGTGAATTGCGGTACTTTCCTTCTCCATAAACCGCGCGGGAAGATGCCAAAATAAATTGGCGCACCGCGTTTTTATGATTAACCAGCACATCCAGTATCAAAGCGGTACCAGACGTATTGACCCTGCTGTACCGATCGATTTCATACATCGACTGACCAGTTCCTGTTTCTGCTGCCAGATGAATAATAGCATCCTGATTGGCGATGGCTTTTTCCACATCTTTTCTGTTGGTTACATCACCTTTTATAAACAGAACCTCCCCAACAATGCTTTGATAAAGCGGTGAATCTTGCTCAGGATTTTCGCCGTGAATTTGCGGTGAAAGATTATCGAGCACCGTTACCTCATAACCGCGAGTTTTCAGTTTCAAAGCCAGATGACTGCCAATGAAGCCGGCTCCACCGGTAATCAGTATATTTTTCAAGTCGTTGTTCATCTTTAATTATTTTCCCAGCAATTTCAAATAGTTGTTCCTCAATAACCGGAATCCATATTTCACGGTATAAAAACCGGAGTACAAGCGATACTCTAACCATCCTATTCTTTTCAACAACAGCATATCTCTCAGGTTTTTCTGGAATCCTTTTTCCATTTCTTTTAAATTGGCCGATAAGCCCGAAATTCCGAAAGTTCGTTTGCCTCCGCCTGCAAAAATTAATTCTTCGTCTAAAATAAACATTTTATTGTTTAATGAAACCTTTAGCCAATAATTAATATCTTCCGCATAACGTTGGTTGATACTGAAAAAACCAGTATTCTTCAGCACTTTTCGCTTGAAAACAACAGAGGAAGGTTGGGCTTCATTCCTGATCATCAGTCGCCGAAAAGTGATTGCTGCAAGATGATTTTTATCCGCCTTATACGGAAAAAGCAATTGTTGATGCGTCCTTTTACAAGCCAGAAAATCGATTCCAAAAGCCGGATTCTCCAGATACTTCATTTGCCTTTCTATTTTTTCGGGCAGCCATTGATCGTCGGCATCCAGCAAAGCAATATAATCCGCATCAGCAGATCTAAGGGCAGTATTTCTGGCATTAGAAACACCCCCATTTTCTTGGCTGAACAGCAAAAATTGAAGCTCAGGATGATCCTTAATATACTCTTCAATTAGCAGTAAACTTTGATCGGTAGAACCGTCATTCACCAAAATAATCTGGAAGTTTGCGGCACCGTAAGTTTGCAGGCGAACACTTTCCAGCGTATTGATCACCGTGGTTTCCGAATTATAAACAGGTATAATGACCGCAATACTTTTCTTCATCATTAAACGGCTTCGTTATAAGGCATCCTGTTCTGAATCGATCTGCCCAAAGATATTTCATCGGCATATTCCAGTTCATCGCCCACCGAGATTCCACGAGCAATCGTCGAAAAAACGACCGGAAAAGTTTTGAATTTTTTATAAAGATAATAGGCCGTGGTATCACCCTCCATGGTGGCACTCAATGCGAAAATAAGCTCTTTAACAGTACCTTCTTTAAGTTTTTTCTCGATGGACGAAATGTTCAGTTGATGCGGGCCTATTCCTTCCATAGGCGAAATTTTACCTCCCAAAACCAAATACTTTCCATTGAATTTATGGGTATTTTCTATGGCCATTACATCACGTACATCTTCCACAATGCAAAGCACCTCATCACTTCTTTTGGGGTTGCTGCATATCTCGCAAACATCCGTATCGGAAAAATTATGGCATTCGGCACAATAATGCATATCTGTCACCAGTTTTACCAAAGCATTCCCCAAAGAGATGGCCTGGCTTTCGGGTTGTTTCAGCAGATGCAGAGCAAGTCGCAAAGCCGATTTTTTTCCGATTCCGGGGAGCCCGGAAATTTCCTCAACTGCTTTTGCCAAAACTTTACTCGGATAGTCCATTTCGCAAAGGTAAAAAATTTGGCGCAGGATATAAAACGAATACGTGGCTTGGGCAGTAATCCTGATAAGATTTCCAAAGAAACCGCAGACTATATGATTAATCAATTATATTTGCAGTGATAACATTTTAATCAATTCAGCGATGAAATTCAATACAAAAGTAATTCACGGTGGTCAACACCACGAATCTGCAACTGGGTCGGTCAACGTTCCTGTTTTTCTTACGTCCACCTTTGCACAAAAATCCCCTGGAATCCATTCCGGATACGAATACTCAAGAGCGGCAAACCCTACAAGACAAGCGTTGGAAGACGGTTTGGCATCTATCGAAAACGGCGCCAGAGGTTTGGCTTTTGGTTCAGGATTGGCCGCAATAGACGCGGTGCTAAAACTATTGAATCCCGGTGATGAAGTGATTGCTGTGGACGATCTTTACGGTGGAACCTATCGAATGTTTACTCGGCTTTTCGAAAAGTACCAGCTGAAATTTACTTTTGTTAATTTCGATGATGTTTCAAAAATAGCAGCATTAATTAACGAAAAAACAAAACTTATTTGGTTAGAAACCCCAACCAATCCATTAATGAAATTGGTGGACATTAAGCACGTTACCGATTTGGTGAAAGGAAAAAATATTTTAGTAGCGGTAGATAATACTTTTGCGACACCTTATCTGCAAAGACCGTTGGATTTGGGTGCTGACATTGTGATGCATTCTGCCACGAAATATTTGGGAGGCCACTCCGATGTGGTTGCAGGCGCGTTGATCGCGAAAACACCTGAGCTTGGTGAGCAGCTTCACTTTATTCAATTTGCCAGTGGTGGAATTTTGGGACCGCTCGATTCTTACTTGGTTCTTCGAGGGATAAAAACTTTATCTTTAAGGATGCAGCGCCACTCAGAAAACGGACTTTTAATAGCGCAATACCTTGAAAACCACCCTGCAATTGATGAGGTTTTTTATCCAGGTCTTCCATCGCATCCCCAGTTCGAACTGGCAAAGCGGCAAATGATAGACAACGGAGGAATGGTTTCTTTTAAGTTTAAATCTGGAAAGAAAGATGATGCCGTGAAATTTTTGGAGAAACTGAAAGTCTTCACCTTAGCCGAAAGTCTGGGCGGTGTGGAATCGCTTGCCAATCATCCCGCAACGATGACGCATGCCTCAATTCCAGCGGAAAAGCGCGCAGAGCTAGGCATTACCGATGACTTGGTACGCTTAAGTGTGGGCATTGAAGATCATCAGGATTTGATTGCCGATTTAGAAAAAGCATTGAGTTAATGAATTGACCTCCATTTTTTCATCTTTAATAATGACCGATTTCGAACAGTACATCCAACGGTATCTGAACATCATTCCCTCCCAAAACTGGCTCCAAGAAATGGAATTAGCAGGTAATGCCACTTCGGAAATATATAGGCATTTAACCGAAGAACAAGCCAATTTTGCGTACGCTGAAGGAAAATGGAGTTTGAAGATTTTACTGCAACACCTTATTGATGCAGAGAAGATTTTTGCTTACCGTGCCCTGCGTTTTTCAAGAAATGATGATACAGAACTTGCCGGTTGGGACGAAGAGCAATATGGTGCAAACAACAACGTTTCTTTCATTCCGCTCAACGATCTCATTGAAGAATTTGAAGCCGTAAGAAAAACATCTTTGCTTTTCTTTAAAAACCTCAGCCCCGAAATTCTTGCCCGAAAAGGAATAGCCAATGCGAACGAAATATCGGTGGAAACCATAGGCCATCTGATCACCGGTCATCATTTGCATCACCTCAGCGTAATCAGAGAACGTTATTTGAAGGAAAAATAAATGATATGGAAGAAGTAATTCAAATTCTGAAATCGGGCGGAACAATCCTCTATCCTACCGATACCATTTGGGGAATTGGGTGCGATGCGACCAATGTTGATGCCATACAAAAGATTTATGACATCAAAAAGCGCGAGCCCTCTAAATCATTGATCATTCTTGTAGAATCCGAGAAACGTTTGCAAGACCTGGTTGATGTCCCTGAAATGGCATGGGAAATCATGGATCTTTCCGACAAACCGGTGACCATCATTTACGACCAACCCCGAGGTTTACCAAAGATACTGCTGGCTGAAGACGGTAGCATTGGCATCCGTCTGGTGAAAAATAAATTTCTTAAAAAATTGATTTCAGGACTCAATCAGCCATTGGTTTCCACATCGGCCAACTTGAGTGGTGATCCGTCTCCACTTAGTTTTTCTGATATTTCCCCCTCCATTATCAATCAGGTTGATTTTGTTGCAGAACAACAGCAGGACGAGGTGTCGGCTTATGAAGGTTCATCAATCATCCGCATTTGGAATGACGGCAGAATTAAAGTGATAAGAGAATAGGTAGTTTTTTAGATAAAATTTCGGCAAAATAAAAAAACGAGAAAATCTGAATTTCGCTTAGATTTTGCATCATTATTCTGTTTATTCTGAATGTTTATTCTGATTTTCCTTGCTATCTTTGTACAAATGACATTCAATTGTTTATTTCATCACTAAAACATTAACCAATTTACAACAAAAAACAATGAGACGACTATTTTTATTTTGTGCGATGACTTGTTTCTCGGCAGGTGCTTTTTCTCAAGACATTTCCGGCAAAGCAACTAATGGGGAAATTCCACTGATTGACCGCAGCATTTTCTTCGGCAATCCTGAGATTTCTGGCGGTCAGCTGAGTCCAGACGGAAAATTCATTTCTTTTATGAAAGCGTATAACGGCACCATGAACATTTGGGTAAAAAAGATAGACGAACCCTTTGAAAAGGCAAGAAGACTAACCAATCTTGAACGCCCTAGCGGCGGCTATCTATGGACTGATGACGGCCGATACATTCTTTATGTAAAAGATAAAGGAGGTAACGAAAATTTCAATGTGTATTCCGTTTCGCCTACTGCATCGGCAGATTCAAAAACAGGTATTCCTGAAAGCCGAAACCTGACCCCTTACGAAGATGCACGCGTGGCGATTTATATGGTAAGCAAAAAAGATCCCAATAAGTTGATGATTGGGCTCAACAACCGCGATCCTAAATGGCATGACCTGTACCAGTTAGAAATCAGTTCCGGAAAACTGACCAAATTAAATGAAAATAATGACCGTATTTCAAATTGGGTCTTTGACTGGGACGAAAAACCCCGCCTTGCGATGAGAAATCCGGAAGACGGATCTACTGAATTTCTTTCTGTCGGTAAAAATGGTAAATTCAATAAAATATACAGTGTCACCGCATTAGAAAGCGCTAGTCCCGTTGCTTTCACCAAAGACAATGGCAAAGTGTATGTGGAAACCAACAAAGGTGATGATACCAACCTGACTAAACTGGTACTGATGAACCCTGAAACCGGAGCAACAACAGCGTACGAACAGGATCCATTGAAAAAAGTAGATTTGCAAAACGCGGCCTTCAGCGATTTGACCAGAGAGTTGACATATACCTCTTACTTTGATGAAAAACTTCGGCTGTATTTTAAAGACAAAAAGTACGAAGCCGATTACAACCACCTGAAATCAAAATTTCCAGGTACAGAAATTGGTATCGCAAGCCAAACCAAGGATGAAAGAAAATGGTTGTTCAGCGTATCGGGAGACACAAAAGTATCGACTGTTTATCTTTATGATCGCGATACCCAAAAAATTACCGAGCAATATACTCCACGTCCGAAACTTAAGAAATACGAAGAATTCTTAAGTTCCATGCAGCCCATTAGTTACAAAAGTAGTGACGGACTAGAGATACCGGCTTACCTCACTTTACCCAAAAATAAAGAAGCTAAAAATCTTCCTTTACTAGTTTTTCCACACGGCGGTCCTTGGGCAAGAAGCTACTGGGGATTCAATTCTTATGCACAGTTATTTGCCAACCGTGGATTTGCGGTACTTGATCCTAATTTTCGGGGCAGCACTGGATATGGAAAGAAATTCTTGGATGCAGGCAACCTGCAATGGGGCAAGTTGATGCAGGATGACATTACCTGGGGTGTAAAAGACCTGGTTAATAAAGGTATTGTAGACCCTAAACGTGTCGCCATTATGGGAGGAAGTTACGGTGGTTACGCAACTTTAGCAGGGTTAACCTTTACACCCGATCTTTATGCGGCCGGTGTTGATATTGTGGGACCAAGCAATCTTTTTACATTGCTCTCTAGCATTCCGCCCTATTGGGAAGCAGGCAGAAAACAGTTTACACTGAGAATGGGTGACGAAAATACACCGGAAGGAAAGAAAATTCTTACCGAAGCCAGTCCGCTTTTTTCGGCCAATAAGATTAAATCACCACTGATGATTATTCAGGGAGCCAATGACCCTCGTGTAAAACAGGCAGAAAGCGACCAGATCGTCATTGCTTTGAGGGATTTGAAGAGAGATGTACAATACATCCTTGCCAACGACGAAGGCCATGGCTTTGCAAAACCGGTCAACAATATGGCGATGTTGGCCGCCTCAGAAAAATTTCTGTCCCAATATACCGGAACACGCTACCAAGCGGATATGCCTGAAGATGTAGCAAAACGGCTCAAGGAAATTACTGTGGACATCAATACCGTAAAATTGGCAGAGAAAGTAGATGCAAAAATTCCTTCTGCACTTCCTCCATTAAGCGGTGATTTTGTGGAAGGAGTCTACAATTACGCAGTAAACATTGAGGTTGGTGGACAAAACATTAAAATGGACATGACCAGAACAGTAAAAAAAGACGGCAACAACTGGGTGGTTGCAGAAACGTCGAAAAGTATGCTGGGTGAAATGTCGGATACTGCCGTTTTTTCTAAAGACCAATTGGCATTCAAAACCCGAACAGTAGTTCAGGGACCTGCGAATATTTCCTTTACGAATGCTGGCAATGAAATTAAAATCAATGCAATGGGAAAAGATCTTTCGGCTGCAATTGACGGTGCCTACCTTACTGAAGGTGCAGGAGCGGATATGATTATCGCCAGAATGCCACTGAAAGAGGGATTTACCACCAGTTTCTACAGCGTAGATGCTGCGACAATGAAACCCAAAAAATGGATACTAAAAGTAGTTGGTAAAGAAAAACTCAACGGAAACGATGTATGGAAAGTAACACAAACTAACGCAGACGATGCCAAAGAAAAAGTGGAACTCTGGATTGATCCGGCAAAGAAAATGGCTGCCAAGACGCAAGCAATTGCACCAGCCATGAACAATGCAGTCATTACCGCAGAACTGAAGTAGCAGAGCCAATGTACATAAAAAAAATTCCGAGATTGTTCTCGGAATTTTTTCGTTTATTTCTTCAAGTATTCATCAAAATAATCAGTGACTTTTTGCATCAGATGCACACGGTCTTTTCCCAATACATTATGCTGATGACCGGGATAAACAAAATAATCCATCTGCACACCATTGTCCACGGCAGCTTTCAGAAACTTTATCGAATGTTGCCATACCACAACATTGTCCTGCGCTCCATGAATCATAAGCAAATGTCCTTTCAAATTCTGAACCTTATCTAAAAGATTAGCACGTTTATACCCTTCCGGATTTTTCTGTGGCGAATCCATGTAGCGTTCTGTGTACATTATTTCGTACATATTCCAGTCGATTACCGGTCCTCCTGCAATACCCACTTTAAAAACCTCTGGATGTTTCAGCATGAAACTCGTCGTCATAAAACCACCAAAACTCCAACCGTGAATTCCCAATTGATCCGCATTTACATAAGGTAGCGATTTCAGGTAAGCGACCCCTTTCAGCTGATCGTTCATTTCGGTTTCACCAAGATTTCGAAAAACGGCCTGTTCAAATTTCAACCCTCGATTAGAAGAACCTCTGCCATCCATAGTGAAAACAATATAGCCACGCTGCGCCATAAACTCGTACCAAAGGTTTCCCGAGGCAGGAAAAGAATTGGTTACCAACTGCAGATGCGGACCGTTGTACAAATAAACAATGGCGGGATATTTTTTATTGGCATCAAAATCGGTGGGAAGAATAATTTTTCCGTAAAGAGGCGTTCCGTCGTCGGCTTTCAGGATAATGTTCTTAATTTCTGGGCGCTCATAATTCTTTAATGGATTTTCTGCTGTGAGAATATTCTTCGATTTTAAGGTATTCGTATTGACCGCATTCACCACCCGCGGCGTATGGGCATTAGAATAAGAATCATAAATAAAACTACCATCTTTACTTAAAATTCCAGAATGCACTCCTGGTTCCTGACTGAGTTTTTCGGTCTTAAAAGTGGCCCAGTTCACCATATACAAATGCCTTTCTAACGGTGACTCTTGAGTAGAGGTGTAAAAAATTTCTTTTCTCTTCTCATTGAACCCCAGAAAATCGGTGACCAGCCAATCTCCCTTCGTGATTTGCGCCACCAAACCACGCTCCAAATTATAATGAAAAAGATGATTAAAGCCAGTACGCTGGCTTTGCCAAATAAAATCGGTGGAAGAATTCGGAAAGAAAATCAGTGGATTCTGCGGTTCCACATATTTATCAGATTTTTCTTCTAAAACGGTCCGCAAAAAATCTCCAGTTGTAGCATCATACTGATTGAGCTGAAGGTCGTTCTGATCGCGGTTCAGCACACCAATGAAAACACTTTTGGAATCCGGACTCCAAGTGATGGCGGTAAGGTATTGTTCGGGATCGCCTTGTGTTTTAATAAAAATGGTTTTACCGGTTTTCACGTCATAGCACCCCAATGTGACATGGTGAGACGGCGTTCCCGCCATAGGATATTTGATATTTTTGTTAACCGCAGGCGTTACACTCCAATCAATAATGGGATAATCGGTAACCATCGTTTGATCCATCCGATAGAATGCTATTTTGGAATTGTCGGGCGCAATAAAAATCCCTTTATTGATACCAAATTCATTCTGATGAACCGACTGTCCATTCACAATGTTTTCATCCTGATCATTGGTTATCGCCGTCACTTTACCGTCTTTGCTGAGGTACAGATTATTTTTGAGAGTGTACACAAAGCCACTTTTATCGTTCAACAATTCGGTATTTGAAGCGTTTTCATCCAGGGAAGTCCAGTTGCGAACCTTCCAATCAGCACCTGCCTTTTCCACCCAGTAATATTGGGAATCCTGAACAAAATATCCTTTGTCTTTATTGATAAACGTTATTTTCGGAAAAGATTTAAAACGAGTTCCTGCCGAACGATTTTTGTTGAGCTGGTTCAGAGAAATGAGCGTATCTTGTTTTAAGGTTTGAACCTCAGTTTCCAGATAACCATTCTTCACACTTTGGTAATACGATTTATGATCTTGGCTCCAAGAAAACTGCGAAACATTGCTCACAGCAAGATTACTTCTTAATCCGTTCACCGCTTCTGCAATGGTATATTTTTGATGCTGAGCAAAAAGAAAACCGCCCGAAACAACGAACAACAAAGTAATTTTTGATAATTTCATCGCCTATTAAATTAAGTGGATAAATGTAGCAAATTTAATCGAGATGTTAAATAGTGTTAAAATAAGGATTTGAAGCAGCCGGTTCAACATTCAATCTTGCAGATGACAAAAAAATCATTCAGTAAATGCTTCCCAAAAAAGGATCCGTTTCAGAATTACTTTTGTTCCATTGATATTGGTGCGTCCAATAGGCAATTTTCATCGAAAGAATACCTAAACCCGCCCCGAAAAGAACATCAGAAAAATAGTGTTTATCCGTAGCGACCCGCATCACTCCTACTCCCGTTGCAACACCGTATGCGGCATAAGGAACCCACTTGTGATGCTCGCCATACTCGATGGAAAGCATGGTTGCCCCCGCAAAGGCGTTGGCGGTATGACCACTTGGAAAGGAAAAAGAAGTGCCGTCTGGACGGGTTTGATTGGTTGTTTTCTTCAGCAAATAAACCAATCCCAAATTCAGAAGCTGACCTTTAGCTAAAATTGCTGTCCGATTTTTCCAGTCGGTTTTGGGTTTCATTCCGAGCCATTCAAAGGCGTAAATCCCCACATAGGGCAAGAACTGCGCATAATCGCTGACATGATTTTTGAATCCGAGAAGGTCTTTACTTTCCGTCTCAACTACATTATTTTTGGATTCATTTTTATCCTGACTTTTCAACAAAATGCCCGCCGCCATTAAACCTGCAGGAAGATATGTTTTTTGATAACGAAAAGAAAATCGGCGGTCTGCAACTGCTATACTGTCTATTGGCTGAGCATTGGCGGAAATACAACAAAAGAACAGCATCAAAGCCCCAAGCCATTTTTTCATGAATTTTAGATTTGGGCAAATGTAAACAATTAACTTTTTAAGATAAAACACGGCACAATCGTACATCCGCTATTTATTACCATACATCAACGAACTTTTGATGAATTGGTTTTAATTTTGCATCATCAAATGAATCATTAATCAATCAAAAAAATACAGTATGGCAACTCAATGGAACCTAGACCCCGCACACAGCGAAATTACTTTTAAAGTAAAACACATGATGATTTCTAACGTTAAAGGGGAATTCACCAAATTTAATGCAACATTAGAAAGCGAAGACGAGCAGTTTACCAATGTAAAAGTGCACGCAACAGTTGATACCGATTCGGTGAATACCAATAATACCGATCGAGACAACCACTTGAAATCTCCAGAATTTTTCAATACCACTGCATTTCCACAAATTATTTTTGACGCCAACTCACTGAACGGTGAAGTGACCGGAAACATTACCATCAATGGTGTTACCAAACCAATTGCACTAGAAGTTGATTTTGGTGGAGAAAACGTTGATCCTTGGGGACAAACCAAAGCTGGTTTCTCTTTTGAAGGAAAAATCAAAAGAAGCGATTTTGGTTTGAATTGGAATGCGGCACTTGAAAAAGGTGGTGTTTTAGTTTCTGATGAAGTAAAAATTGCAGGAGACCTGCAGTTTGTAAAAGCATAATTCACTTCACTTACAACAAACAAAATTCACCCGGAGCTTCTCTGTGGTGAATTTTTTTAACCTCAAAAATCATGACTTTACATCAATTGAATACACTTTCTGATGGCTTCTCCAAAACCCCAAAAATGCCTGTCCTTTTCTTAGGTCACGGTTCGCCGATGAATGCCATTGAGGAAAACATTTTTGTGCAGGGTTTTAGAAATGTTTCAAAGCAAATCCCCAAACCAAATGCTATTCTATGCGTCTCGGCACATTGGCTCACCAATGGAAGTTTTGTAACGGCAATGGATCTGCCCAAAACCATTCATGATTTTTACGGTTTTCCAAAAGCACTTTTTGACGTACAATATCCGGCTCCGGGGAGTCCTGAATTGGCTAAAGAAACAACCGAACTCTTGCTTCCCGCATTAGTGGAAGAAGACTACAGCTGGGGATTAGATCATGGCGCCTGGAGTGTTATTCGGCATCTTTACCCTCATGCCGATATACCAGTAATCCAGCTGAGCATAGACTATAGCAAACCGATGCAATATCATTTTGAACTGGCGCAACGCTTGCAGAAACTTCGCGAAAAAGGAATTCTGATCATAGGCAGCGGCAATATTGTTCACAATTTAAGCATGATTGACTGGCAAAATATCAATACCGTTGGCTCCGGTTGGGACTGGGCCATTGAAGCCCGTGAAAAAACAAACCAATGGATAATGGATGGTGATTTCCGCAACATTGTGAATTATCACCAGCATGGAACTGCGTTGCAAAAAGCGGTACCCACGCCTGATCATTTTGCTCCACTCGTTTATGCGCTTGCCCTGAAAAGTCCGAGTGATGAAATGGTTTTATTTAATGACGAACTCATTGGCGGAAGCTTAAGCATGACCAGCGTAAAAATTGGATAAAAAACGTCATCAATATTACATGTTCTCGAAAACCGTTTAAAGTCCAGGAATTTCAAATGAGCACAACAAAAATTGAATAGGATAGCTTATTGGCAATCATTTCAATACTTAAAAAAAGAAAATTCAAATTATGAAACCTACCTTTTCATAAGGATGCAGGAATTAAATCGGTGAACAAAAACGAATCAGAATTTCATTCTATTATTGACATCTTTGGCTAATAAGACTTCCAATAATCGGTACTGTACGTTTTTTTTAAACTTTTAATGCAGTATTTGGATTTTACTTTCACCTCAATAGCAGTGATGGTATTCCCTTCCGGATTGCTGAATTTGGGTTGAGGATTGGTAGAATTTTGTGTTGTGCCATCCGCATAAGAGGAGATCCATTCATACGTCAAATTGCTGCTTGCACTTTCGGTTCGGAAAGAAACCGTCCCATCGGAAGACTTGGCTTCTAAAAAATTTGTAAGGACAATATCACAGTTGGGGTCACCGCTTTTCAAACCCGCAGTAAGGTCCTGCTGAACATCTACCATTTTGCTGCACTGCACCACTCCTTGCGGTGAAAGCATCACCAGCGAAATAATGGTTCTACCGCCACCGTTTGCTTTTAGTTTAACACTTGCATCTTTCGGATTACCGATCAGTGAAACATCGCCTCCATTGGTTGTCCAGAGATGGCAATCGCTGCACTGCGCAATATCTTTATCCACCGTGTAAGTTTCCGTTTCCTGCATTTTCAGGGTAGAGCTTCCTTTGATAAAACACTGTGCAAATGCTGACACCGAAAGCATTAAACAGCATAAAAAGTACATTTTTTTCATGATTAGGGAATTAGCTTGGTGCAAGTTACGGAATTTTCTATGGTGCAGACCGTTGTTGTTGCGTAGGTCCAAAATTATTTCCTCAAAAGATTTTCAATTTTCTTCAGTTCGTGCCCGGATCGCTAAAGACTTACACCTTCATGTCTTAAAATGTATTGATTGCCGATTGTAAAACTCATCAAAATCAGGTTTTTAAATGTATTTTAACCGAAATTTAACAATTTTAAAGAGCAACCTTAACAATTAAAGGGATAATTTTGCAGTAATGAACACGAATGCTTTTTTATCGGTAGTTTTAATGGTTTTGGGGACCTGTTTACTGTCCGGACAGGAGAGTTATAAAACATTGATTTACAAAGGTAACCAGAATTTTGATAAAAAAAATTACGATGCTGCTTCTTCTCGATATGCAGAAGCCGCAAAAGTGAACGAAAAAGATTTCACGGCGCATTATAATCTTGGAAATGCGTTGTATAAAAATGGCAAGTATGATGAGGCGAAAGCAGAATTTGAAAAGGCCGAAAAACTTTCACAAACCCTTCCCGATAAATCTGCGGCGCTGTATAACTTAGGCAATGCCCATATGCAATTGCGAGATACCGAAAAAGCATCTCAACTCTATAAACAGGCACTTAAACAGGATCCTTACAACGAAGTTATCCGAAAAAATTATGAAATTGCAAAGCTGAAAGAAAAGGAAAAACAACAGCAACAGCAAAAAAACAAATCGGGCAACGGTGGTGATCATGATCAAAAAGATCAGAAAAAAGGAGATGAAAAAGGAAACCTCCCCAAACAAGAGCAGGGAAATGGGGAGCAAAATAAGGGGCAGGGAAAAGGGAATGACCCCAATAAAAATAATGATAACAGCGAAGATCAAATGCCGAAAGATCTCGAAAATGCAATTCTTAACCGCGTTGAAAATAAAGAACGCGAAACCGCAAAAAGAATTCTGAATAAAAACTCCTATTCAATGCCTCAAAGCAATGAGAAGGATTGGTAATGAAGCAAAAAATTCCATACATATTATTTCTCTTTTCCACACTGTTTGCGCACAGCCAGGTCACTTTAGCGGTTTCTGATGTAAAAGATGCCAAGCTTAACCAGCGCTTTAACCTCACGGTTGTATTGGAAATAAGTGGTGAAAATATGGAGCAGGAAACCCCGCTCAGGATGCCTGATTTATCCAAATTCGACATTATCGGCACAGCTTCAGAACAGAACACAGTGGTGCTGGATGCTAAAAAGGGGGATGTGGTGAATCAAATGATTTACCAATTGGTACTTACCCCGAAACAGAGCGGAAAAGTAAAATTCGGATCGGTACTGGTTACTGTCAACGGTAAAATCTACAAAACCGAACCTTTCGAAATCAATGTGCGCGACACTGAGAAAAAAGCGAGTGTTGCCGCCAATTCTGAGACCAATGATTTGTACCTTAACTTGGAAATTCAAGATCGGGAGGTTTATAAAAACGAAGCTACGCTTGCATTTTTGCGCGCATACAGCAGAAATTATGCTAATTTCAGAAAGCTGAAAAACATTCAATTCTCTAACCAAAGAAATGTGAGCATCAAACCGGTGAGTTTCGCAAAATCAGAAATTGAATCGTCGGGTGGCATGAATTCGCAGGTTATTGCGGTGTACATGATTTCGCCTTCAGAGAGTGGACATATCGAGCTTAATCCCGTTTCGGCATCAGTGGTGAACTCTGCCTCCGAAGATAAAATTGTATCGAACCGGGCAAAACTCACTGTTCGGAAACTACCTCCAGGAATGCCTGAACATTACAAAAATGCAGTGGGTCATTTTGAAGTAACCGTCGCCAATCTTCGTCCCAATGAAGTTTCTGAAATTGAAAAACCGGTCAATGTTGCCCTAAAACTTTCAGGGGCAGGTAATTTCGGTACGCTTTATTTACCTAAAATTTTGCCTTCGCCCAATTATATCGCTTATCCGCCAAAAATCATGGCCAACACGACTCCTCATCATGCCAATCTTACAGGTGATGTGGTAGCTGAATATGTTGTGGTTCCTAAAAAACCGGGATTGGTGGCAGTGGCTTTTGAAGAATTTTCTTATTTCGATCCCAGTGCTGATCATTATGTAGATTTGGGTTCTAAAAGCGTTGCGTTGAATGTAAAAACACCCGATCAGATCAACGCCGAGAAATCGACGCTGGAAAGAGTGAACGACATCACCAATAATGTTTTAGAAACGGTAAACACACCTGTTTTACAAACGCACAACCTTAAAATAAAAGACAAGAAAAAAATCAACTGGCCCGTTGTTGCCGGAAATTTAGTACTGCTTTCAGCATTGGTGGGTTTACTTTTTGCCGTTACAAAACGCAAACAGAAACAACGCGTGAAACCACGCCCCCTAATAATACCTACCACCACAATTGCCGAAACCGAAGAATTGATAAGGAAAGATTGGGAAAATAGTTTTGAAGATAATATCATTTATCTAAAAAAACTGAAAGATAATCAGGATTTCTCAACATTTTTTTCGGCTTATGAAAGCATGAAAGAAGAGGTAAAAAAGCAGAACTCCATCATCGACGAATCCGCCTTTCGAAAATTTCTGGAAGAGAAAAAAGGGGCAGCTTTTGCAGACCAATACAGAGTACTCAGCGAGCAAATTCAATTCGAAAAGTATGCCCCAGAAAACAGCATCGAAAGAGTTGATGAATTGTTCAGCTCCATTACGGCTCTATTTTCTCAGATTAAAAAATAATCAAATTAATTTTATATTTTTGCGAAATTAATAATTTCAGCTATGTTTGAACATTTTTCTTTAAAGGAAACACTCACCGCTTCTATGGTTTTATTCGCAGTCATCGATATTGTTGGCTCCGTACCCATCATTGTGGGCTTAAAGAAAAAATTCGGAAAAATTGATGCAGAGCGGGCTTCCCTGGTTTCCGGTCTTCTGATGATTGCTTTCCTTTTTATCGGAAACAAGATCTTAAAACTGATCGGTGTTGATGTAAATTCCTTCGCTATCGCCGGTGCAGTGGTTATTTTCATCATTGCATTAGAGATGATTTTGGGCATCGAAATCAATAAAAACACCGAAGCCAAATCTGCTTCTATCGTTCCCATCGCGTTTCCACTGATTGCAGGCGCCGGAACATTAACTACCACCCTCTCGCTGCGTGCAGAATATCATGACATCAACATCATCTGCGGAATCGTGCTGAACACACTGTTTGTTTATTTGGTGCTGAAATCAGCCAACTGGATCGAGCGTAAATTGGGAGACGGAACACTGCAAGTGTTGCAAAAAGTTTTTGGAATCATCCTTTTAGCCATCGCAATTAAATTATTTACCGCTAACTTTGCGCAGTTGTTTTCAACCTACGTAAAATTTTAAAACCCCACCTCCATGCAATTATTTTATAAGATTTTTTTGGCACTTTTTATTATTTTCATCGGATTCAATTTGTACGTAATGGAATGGGATCTAGGTTTTTGGGATGAAGAAAATGCTAAATTCATCCTGTCAATTTCGGCTGCTATTTTAGGAATCATCATCCTTTTAGTGTTGCATTATATGAGCAAGTTAGCAACAAAACATTAAGTTCTTATTGCTGCCGATATTTCCGAAAGAACGACCTTACCTGCATCCGTAGCTTTTCCGCATTCGAAAACTCAATCCGGTGGTGAATAAGAGTACCATTTTTTAGTTTAATATCCGCATAAAGATCAAAAGTTGGATCAATTTTCAGTGCTTTAATTTCTGCCCATCCAATTTTTCTGATTCCTCTTAATTTAATACCTTTTTCATCCAAAGTGACTTCCGGGAAAATAATACTCAGCAAAAATTTTAAGGTGAAACCAAACAGAAAAACGGACAAAACAAACATGGTCATGATGAGCGAAATAGACCTTCCAGACGATATTAATTCCCAGTAAAGAAGCGAAAACAGAACACCTAAAAAAAGTATTTGCCAGAAAAAACGATTGCTGTTTCTGAAAAAAATGCGTGAAGGAATCTCCCGATCAACCCGGAAATACCTTTGTCTTCGGCTTCTTAATTTTTGTATAGCATGTCGTCGGCTGAAGTTCATTTCAAAACCTCATCACATCTTTCACCAACCCGTTATTTTGGGTGTGCGTAAGTAATTCCTTTACCACAAACGCCTTGATTTCATCAGCATCCGAATTTTCGGGAAACAGCAAATGCACGTTGGCGCCGGCATCCAGCGTAAAAAACAAATCTAAACCGGTCTCTTTGCGGAAATTCCAAATCTTATTGATGACTTCGAGGGTACCTGTCTTCATCAGTATAAATGCGGGTTCACTCATCATCATCATGGCATGCAGCGTGAGTGCCTCATGCTCTACCAACTGGATAAACCTTTTCATGTCGCCTGTCTTCAGAATTTCTTTCAGCAATACAAAATTTTCTTGCGCTTCCAGAAATCGTCTTTCCGCATAAGGATTGGTCTTCATCAATCCATGACCCACTGTGGAACTCACCGACTTTTCACCTTCATGAATAAGCAAAACCCAGTCATTAAAATTTTTAAAAACTGAATGAATTTCATCATTGGGATAAGGAATAGCATACGCATCAAAACTGCCTTCCACTTCCGGGGTTTTGCCCCACACCACCAATCCTTCATACAAACTGCGGCACGCGCTACCGCTCCCTAACCTCGCGAGGAAACTTGCCTTCTTTTGCAAAAAATGATGGTCCGTTTTACCTGAAAACTGCTCATCCAAAAGCATTAAACATTTTGCGATAGCACCAAAACCAGATGCCGAACTCGCAATTCCGGAGCTGTGAGGAAAAGTATTCTCAGTGGAAATAACGTATCGACCTGTGAGAATCCAAGGCAAATACTCACTGATCGTTTTGAAATATTTTCCAATTTTTTCGGCGAACTTAAATTCTTCTTTGCCAGACAAAAAAGTTTGCACCCCAAAAGCATCTCCTGCATAAAATGCTATCGTAGTATTGGTTCTGCAATGGTTTAAAGTATAACTAATGCTGGGATTTGCCGGAATTTGCTGGTCATATTTTCCCCAGTATTTAATGAGTGCTATATTGGACGGGCAACTTGCTGAAACCGTTTGGTCAGAAGTTAAAAAATTTGCATTTCCCAGAAACTCGTCAGTCATTTTGTCTTTTTTTAGATTTTTTCTATTGATACATTCTTCCGATCATTTCGGCATATTTCTGCTGCACCACATTTCTTTTTACTTTAAGTGTGGGTGTAATTTCTCCGCTTCCGATTTCGAATTCCGCAGGCATCAGTATAAATTTCTTCACCTTCTCAAAACCTGACAGTTGCCGCTGAATTTGCTCAATTTTTTGATGATAAAACTCCTTCACTTTATCCATATTCACCACTTCATCCCAATTGGTAAAATCAATATTGAGCTTAGGCAAATAGTCTTTCAATGCTTCAAAATTGGGTATAATAAGTGCCGTAACATATGGCCGACCTTCTGCCACCACCATTGCCTGGTTGATGAAATTATCGTTCGACAATAAGTTTTCAATAGGTTGCGGAGTGATGTATTTTCCGTTAGAAGTTTTCATCAGATCCTTAATCCGGTCGGTGATAAAAAGATTTCCGGATGCATCAAATTTTCCTGCATCACCGGTTTTGAACCAGCCGTCTTGGGTAAAAACGTCAGCTGTTTCATTTGGTTTTTTATAATACCCTTTCATGATTCCGCTTCCTTTTGCAAGAATTTCATCGTTCTCGCCCAATCGCAGTTGAGTATCTCCTAACGGTATTCCCGCGGATCCGTGTACGTAATGTTTAAAAGGAAAAGCCGTCAAAGTAGCGGTAGTTTCAGTTAATCCGTAACCCACGGTGATGTGAATGCCCATTGCATCAAAAAACCGGGTCACTTCAGGCGAAATGGATGCGCCTCCGCATGGCATAAACCACAACTGACCTCCCATTTTATTTTTAATTTTCTTGAAAACCAGTAAATGGGCGATCTTATTTTTCACGGCCAAGCCGGCCGGAACTCGCTTTTCAAGACGTTTAAATTCAGAGACCTGACTTCCAGCATTCAAAGCAAAATTGAAAATTTTCTTTTTTAATGACGAGCCGTTAGCAACCATCTCGTTGACGCCGGCATAGATTTTTTGATAGAACCTGGGAACCGAGCACATCATGGTGGGCTTCACCTCGGTAAGTGCAGTAGCAATAAGTTTTGTGTTCTCAAGGAAAGACACTTTTGCCCCACCTGTCAAACACAGTAGCGTCCAGCTTCGTTCGAAAACATGGGTTAAGGGTAAAAAGGCAAGTGAATGTTCTTTCTCGAAATTCTTAAATTTAAAAAAATCGAAATGCGCTTGAAAGCATTCGGTGAAATTTCGGTGGGTAAGCATCACTCCTTTCGGAACTCCGGTGGTACCGGAAGTGTATATGATGGTTGCCAAATCGTCACCATTTTTCTCGACAATACTAAAATTATCGTCGGCATTCTTTACAAAATCTTCTAAGTAATGGGTTCGCTCTTTCTTCGTCCAGACTGCTTTTTTGGCAACGATAATTTCCTGCAGAAAAGGCGAATTTGCAGCAATCTCGAAAGCCGCATCGTACTGTTGTTGATTGCCAACCAGAATCATTTTGGATTCGGAATCGTTCAGTATATAGGCAGCTTGCTCCAAGTTATTGGTAGAATAAATGGGAACGGTGATGGCGCCCAAAGATAACACGGCAAGATCGAAAACAATCCACTCGGCAGAGTTGTCGGCATAAATAGCGACTTTATCGTTTTCGGAAATCCCCGAACTTTTCAGGGCATTTGCCGTTTTAAAAACCATGCGTCGGAATTCTTTCCAGTTGATGTCTTTCCATACTTCCTTCTTTTTAAAACCAATGGCTGGTTGGTGAGGAAATCTTTCGTTATTGGTATTGAGAAATTGTGTGAGATTCATTGTTTTAAAACCGAAAACAGAACCGTTCCCGGTATGCATTAATTACTTTTTTGAATTGATATAGTTTTTCACATGAAAATCTACGCTTTCTTCCACGGGAATAAAGGTATATCCCAGTTGCTGCTTTATTTTTTCATTTGAAATTTTATTAAAATTGGAGATCGCCTCAATATTGACTTTATTGGCCATTTTCAGCGACGGAATAAGCCATCCGAAAAGGAAACTAAGTGCACGGCCAGCTGTTAAAAGCCAATCAGGGAAAATGCGCTGTCCCTTTAAACCAAAATATTGACGAACCATTTTCCCAAAAGCTTTATAGCTCATATTCTCGGAAATGAGGATAAACCTTTCACCAAAAACGTTTTGATCCATGAGTGCTATTGCGATCTTGGCAACATCCCTCACATCCACATAAGATGTTCCTCCTTTTCCTGTAAAATTATTTTTCTTGAGGGTGGAGAATAATTCTCCACTGCTCTGGTTCCAGTTGCCGCTGCCAATGATCATTCCCGGATTAACGATTACCGTCTGCAAACCTTCGGCGGAGGCACGCCACACTTCCATCTCTGAAAAATGCTTGGATTTGGAATACGCCGAATGATCGATTTTGGAGTTGTAATTGGAGTCTTCATCCATTTCACCTTTTTCATTCAGTCCATCCAATACAGCAATTGAACTTACAAAACAGAATTTTTTAACGGAAGAACCTTCGCAGGCGAAGAGTAAATTCTTAGTTCCGTTGATGTTGGTGTGGTAGATTTCCTTTCTTTCATCGGGATGAAAACTAACTTTGGCGGCACAATGATAAACCTCTTCTACTCCTTTTAAAGCTTCAGTCAACGAGCTGATTTCATCAAAATCAACATCAACCCATTCAATGTTGGCAAATGCTTCATCGGAGTTATCAGTATAAAAGGAAAATGATTGCTTCACTTCTTCCAGATTACTGCTTTTGCGTTTTGCTGCACGAACTTTTTTCCCTTTTTTCAAAAGCTCAAGCACAATGACTCTTCCTAAAATTCCTGTGGCTCCGGTAACTAAAATCATTTTATATCGTGTGTGGTTTTTACAAAAACCTGTTTCTAACGTTTTAAAGAATGTTTAAAAACGGAGGTAAAGATACGGAATTGCCATTTAAAAAAAAGCGATAATAAGTACTGTTTGGTGCACAAAAATCTTTGTATACTACCATTTACACGAGAAAATCCTTCACAGCCCTATTAAAATCTGTCGGATTATCTGCCTGCACCCAATGGGAAGCATTTTGCACCTTCACGATGGACGAATTGGGGAATTGCTGCTTGATCTGAAACTCGTCCTGCGGAAGGATATAATTGGAGTTCGCACCCGCAATAAATAAGGTTCTGCCGCTGAAAACCCCAAACTTCACCGGACTCGAAATAAACTCACTGTACTTCTCGGACAGGGTTTTCAGGTTGAAACGCCACGCTAGTTTTTTATCTTCCTTCCAATAGAGATTTTTGGCAAGAAACTGAATCACCGCCTTTTCCGGGATAAACTGATGGAGCACTTCTTCCACGTCATGTCGTGTGTTTACCTGGCTAAAATCTACACTGCTCAACGCTTTAAGAATTCCCTGATGATGGGGAGGATACGCTTTCGGACCTATATCGACCACGATAAGTTTCTCTACTTTTAAGGGGTATTTGATGGCAAACTGCATCACTGCTTTACCACCCAATGAATGGCCGAGCAAATTGGCTTTCGTAATGCCATAAAAATCCATGTAATGGGTAATGTCGTGCGCCAAATCATCGAATGACATTTCTTCGGCATGAAAACTTTTGCCGTGATTTCTTAAATCAATCAAATGGACCGGAAAATATTCGCTCATTTCTTTGCCAAAACTCCCCCAGTTATCGAGCATCCCAAAAAGCCCATGGAAAACCAACAAGGGAATTCCCGATTTTTCTTCTCCGTAAATTTTTGAATGTAATATCTCCATAAAAAATGCGCCTATTTATTGCGCCAAAAATAAAGTATTAATTTGATCTGTAATTTCTTTACTAAACAACTGAGGTCCCAAAAGGTGACTTTTCTTAATGGTTAGAAACAATTTAGGAGCATTCACCTTTTCAAAAAGTTTTTTCCCTAATTTAAAGGGCACTACCCGATCGTCGGAACTGTGAATCACCAAAACGGGCTTATGAAATTTTTTCAGCAATTCTTGATTGTTGACATTATTTTTTACCAAGATTTTGCCTGCGACAGGAAGGTAATGAGCAGCAATATCATCTGCATTAAGCATCGTCCCTTCCAACACAAGTCCTTCAATTTGACTCTGGTATTTCTCAGCAACCGGAATTGCAAAATTGCCACCCATCGACTGCCCATAAATAATTTTCTTTACTCCAACGAATTCTTTCATTTTACTAAAATAATCGAATGCGGCAAATGAATCTTCCTGCGCATTCTTGCGGGTTGCTTCACCTTCAGAATAACCAAACCCGGCATAATCGAATAGAAAAACGCTATAGCCATATTCGGTAAGTGGCGCAAAATTACGAAACTGCGAAATCAAATTACCTGAATTACCATGAAGAGCAAAAACAGCAATGTGCGCTTGGGATTCTTTCGGCGATAATAGCCATCCGTTGATCTTTCGCCCAGAGGAAGTATCGAAATAAACACTTTTGATATTATACTTATTTTTAAGCGTGTCGTTATTTTTGAAGAAAACAGGCCGCAAATCATCACCTAAAACATTCAGTTTAATGGAATCCTGACCTTCACGCCAAGAAAATGACCTATCAGTTACCGAATTTCTCCATGGCTGCAACAAGGGATAATTAACCTGACAACTCCACAAGAAGCCCAAAAGACCAGATAAAATGATTATGTTGTGAAAATTTCTACGCCTCATTTTACCACTTTGCCAACCTCTTCAAATAAAGCTGAACGGTATTTTCTAAACCCATGTAAAGAGCTTCAGAAATAAGCGCATGACCAATGGAAACCTCCAACAGATTGGGAATACGATCGGCAAAATATTTCAGATTATCCAAACTCAAATCATGTCCGGCATTGATTCCTAACCCATATTTCACGGCTTCTTCTGCAGTTGCCACATATGGCTTAATTGCGTTTTCAGGATTTGAAACATATTGCTTAGCATAGGCCTCGGTGTAAAGTTCAATACGATCCGCACCCGTTTCAGCAGCAAATTTCACCATCTGAGGATTGGGATCTAGAAAAATCGAAGTTCGAATTCCTGCATTTTTAAACTCGGCGATGACGGATTTCAGAAAATCCATATGTTTTTCGCAATCCCAGCCAGCGTTGGATGTAATGGCATTATCAGCATCAGGAACCAATGTTACCTGCTCAGGCTTCACATCCAAAACCATATCTACAAAAGGTCTGTGCGGGTTTCCTTCAATGTTAAATTCCGTGTACACCAGCGGTTTAAGGTCATATACATCTTTTCTTGTAATGTGCCTTTCGTCGGGTCTCGGATGAATAGTAATTCCCTGTGCTCCAAACTCTTGCAGCTTTATAGCGGCATCGGTAACGCTGGGCAAATCACTTCCTCTTGCATTTCTAATGGTGGCAATTTTATTGATGTTTACACTTAATTTTGTCATGTTCATATATTTTTGGCAAACTGCATAATCTGCAGATCAAATTCTTTGGAGGCCACCAGTAAATGATCAAATATATCGGCCTGGATATCCTCATAATTCGACCATTGGGAATCATTGGTAAAACAGTATATTTCTAAAGGTAAACCTTGCGGCGTGTTTTCGAGCTGTCGCACAATTATGGTTTCTTTCTGATCGATAAAAGTATTGTTTTCCAGATACTTTATCACATATTCCCGAAAAACACCAATATTGGTGAGTTGTCGCCCGTTAATTAGCATCTCTGCGTTGTCTATTCTTTCGCGCTGACTAACGATTTCTGATTTCTTTTCCAAAAGATATCTGGAAATCAGGTTAATGCGAGCCAGATGGTCGATGTTTTCTATATTTAAAAATTTAAAGGAATTAATGTTAAAAATAATCGAGCGCTTGATCCTTCTGGTATTGCTTTCCGACATGACCTGGATGTTTTTTATTTCGGTCGAGAGCAAATCGTAGGTTGGAATGGTAGAAATCGTTTTATCGAAATTTTGAATTTTGGTGGTTAGCAGATTAATGTCCTGAATATTTCCCTCAAGATTATACTTCGGGATTCCGATCCAGTCGCCCACTTTCAGGTTTTTGGAGGTTGCCACATGCAATCCGGTAACAAAACCAAGAATAGTATCGCGAAAGATCAGCACCAAAACCGCAGTAATAGCACCCAAACTACCTACAATTGCAGAGCTGCTGATGCCAAAAATTACACATATTGCTACCACGGTACATACAAAACTCCCCATTATTTTCAGGGTTTGCGAAACCGCATTCAGCGCAATAATTTTGTAATAATCCTTTTTAATAATGAAATAATTGCGGAAAGCACTCAGGGCACGATAGAGCATTCCTGCTACCACAATAACAAGAGCCAAACCCACCATCCTTTCTAAGAAAGTGAAGCTTTTCGGATGCCTGTAAAAAACTGAAAGCAGGGCAAAACTTCCGAAAAGTAATGCAATGAGATGCGACAAAGAGTTGGTAATACGCGATTGGTAAACCGATTTCAAAACAGGATATTGATCTTTATTAAAAAAAGCGCGGAAAATACTGTTGAGGATAAACTTGAGTACAAAATCGACAAGATAGACTAATGCTGTTAAAAAGGCGAACTTAAACATAATCTGTACCAGCAAAATCCAACGTTCAGGAAGCATATCGCTCACAAAAAAATGAATGCGATCGCTCATGTCCTGCAGGAAATCTTTGGTATCTTTCAGTTCATCGTTCATCGGCACAAAAATAAGAAAACTGTTTGTCATTCCCTGATTATTAGCTATTTTTAACAAAAAAATAAATGGATCAATCCCTTATTTATCTGATTAGTTTACTACTGTTAATTGTAGGAATATTAGGAACTTTCATCCCCGTTTTACCTGGTTTATTGTTGAGTATTTGCGGGCTTCTTCTCTATAAATTCGGAACAGACGCGCCACTTTCCATTGCGTATGTGTGGATTTTCGCAGCGCTCACGGGTATTTCAGCTATTTTAAACTACGTCATCCCTGCACGAACCAATCGAAAATATGGCGGTACCCGTTGGGGAAGCGTCGGATCTGTGGTGGGTACAATACTCGGGATGCTATTTATTCCCGTTCCGTTTGGGTTTCTAATCGGAATGTTTTTGGGGGTATTTGTGGGCGAATTGCTGCACGATGCTTCCGATAAAAAGAAAGCATGGAACTCTACAAAAGGTGCAATGATCGGTTTTTTGTACAGCACAGGATTTAGCTTTATCGTTGCTTTGGCAATGTTTTTGGTGGTGCTTTTAGATATGTTTAAAAATTAAATAATGGAGTACAGAATGATTTTGGCGGGCGTCGCACTAATAACGATGGTCACCTGTAAAAACCAAACGGCAAACCAAACAGATCCTCAACCCAAAGAAACGATGGCAACAAATACTCCAAATTCTAGTCCTGCTAAAGCAGAACCCGAAATGGCGCCCGGACTGCCACCAGATCAGGAAGCCGTAAAACAAGCAGAAAAAGAAACAAAAAACGCTGCAGCAAACCAACAAGGAGTTGTTTATTTGAACGAGGGAGAGAGTAAATTCCTACAACAATACCAAATGAATGTTTCCTTCAGGGGAATAACCGAAGACAGCCGATGTCCTGCAGGTGTGGATTGTATTTGGGAAGGCGTTGCCTCTGCAGAAGTAGAAGTGATGGGAACTGCGACAAGGCCAATGGTTCTGAAACTTAGCACAATGCAGGACGCTAATAAAGGATACGAAAAAGCTCAATCCTTCAACGGTTATAGCATTACCCTTGTTTCTGTAACTCCTGGAACAACTTCTTCAAAAGGTTTTGAACAGTTAAGAGGAAAATACAAAATAGGATTAAAATTCTCACGTTCCTCAGCGCAAAATCCTACCACGAAATAGGTTTATGGTTATGATCTTCTAGCAATTGATTAATTCTGGAAAAAGGTTTGCTTCCGTAAAAACCACGATGGACTGAAAATGGCGACGGATGAGCCGATTTAATAATAAAATGTTTAGAGGAATCGATGAATTCCTCTTTTTTTTGCGCAAAAGCACCCCAAAGCACGAAAACCACATTTTCCCTTCTTGCAGAAATTTCTTTGATGATGAAATTGGTAAACTCTTCCCAACCCAAATCCTTATGCGAATTAGGTGAATGTGCTTTTACAGTTAACGTTGCATTCAGCAATAAAACCCCTTGCTGAGCCCAATCATCAAGTTCTTTCTTCGATCGGTCAATATGGATATCATCCTTCAGTTCCGTAAAAATATTTTTGAGAGAAGGCGGTGCCGCAACAGATTCCGAAACAGAAAAACACAATCCATTGGCCTGCTTATCGCCATGATAGGGATCCTGACCAATGATAACCACTTTCACCTCATCAAAAGGAGTAAGTTCCAGTGCACGAAAAATCTGATTTCTTGGAGGAAAACACTGTTGCTGTGCATATTCATGCTTCACTTTTTGCCAAAGCGTTTCAAAATAATCGGAATTTTTAATGGGCGCCAAAACTTCGGTCCAAGTCATTGTTTTATGAATTTTTAATACAGCAAAATTAGGAATTATGAAATGAATGAGGGCTTTCTTGCTGCAGTAGCTTTATCTCATTCCAATGAAAAACGTTATTAGTTCCGTAAATATCAGCTTAACCAATACCTCATACCTGCATTCCCAAAATATCTCACTAAATTTGCATGTGCACATTTTACAGGACGATTTAAACGAACTTGAATTTCCCGCGTTGTTGGCGGAAATTTCCCCTTTTGCTTTTTCTTCGAAAACTGCGGAAAAAATTGAAACACTGCAACCCATGGAAGTGGATGTAGCCGAACTTTCATTGAAAAAAGTCGCAGAATATTTGTCGAGTTTCGAGAGCGATAATGCTATTCCTTTTGATGAATACGATGATATAGAATCCGAATTGAAACTCATGCTGATCGAGAATTTTCGGTTAGAGAATAATGCGTTTATTAGGATCAAGAATATCACTCAACAAATCGGGAAACTGCAGAAATTTTATCCCGTTTACGAAGATCTTTTTCTAGAGTTGAACAATGACGTAAAAGATCTGGAATTCCGGAAAGAAATCATCGACAAGATCGACCGCGTTTTCAACCGTTTTGGCGAAGTGAAAAGCGAAGCTTCCCCAGATTTGAAAATCTTAAGAACCGAAATTCAGCACGCCAGAAAAGCCATTCAGGAAAATTTTAACCGCACGCTTGCTTCACTTTCTTCCACCGATTTTTTGGATGATATTCGCGAAAGCATTATCGACGACCAAAGGGTTTTAGCGGTGAAGTCTGCATACAAAAAAAGAGTGGCTGGACGGGTTTTAGGTGTTTCAAAAACGGGCTCCATCACTTATATTCAGCCAGAATCAGTAGTTAAACATCAGTTTAAGCTCCGCGAAAATCTGGAAGAAGAAAAAAAGGAAACCGATCGTATTCTTCGTAAACTCACTGCCGAAATTGCAGAATTCCAACCTCAGCTTTCTACTTATCAAACGTATATTTTTGATTTAGATTTAACCAGAGCCAAAGCCAAATTTGCTGAAAAAATTGGCGGCGTTTTGCCCAAAATCAACCGCCACAAGACATTGCGACTGAAAGATGCCTTTCATCCTTTGCTGCTGGTTCGTAACCGCGAGGAAAACAAACAAATTTTTCCGCAGACTTTAACCTTAACTGAACACAATCGCATTTTGTGTATTTCAGGACCCAACGCCGGTGGAAAATCCATCACCCTGAAAACCGTAGGATTATTGCAACTGATGATCCAGAGCGGAATTTTAGTTCCTGTACATCCCAAATCCGAAATGTTTTTCTTTGGAAAACTGATGACCGATATTGGCGATAACCAGTCGATCGAAAACCATCTCTCGACCTACTCTTCACGATTAAAAAAAATGTCTAAAATCATTCGTGAAGCCGATGCTGAAACCCTTTTGCTGATTGATGAATTCGGCACCGGATCGGATCCGGAATTAGGAGGCGCTCTTGCCGAAAGTTTCCTGGAATTTTTCTACGACAAAAAATCGTTTGCCATCATCACCACACATTATACCAATATTAAACTTGTGGTGGAGCAGCTTCCGAATGCTGAAAATGCAGCCATGCTTTTTGATGAATATTCGCTGGAACCGCTGTATAAATTAGAAGTGGGACAAGCGGGAAGTTCCTTTACTTTTGAAGTGGCGGAGAAAAACAAAATACCCAGATTCATCATCAACACTGCCAAGAAAAAGGTGGAACACGACATCGTGAACCTCGACAAGACGATTGTGAAACTTCAGCAGGAAAAATTTGAAGTAGAAAAGCTAAAATCGAATCTTACGGAGCAGAAAGAATCCACTCAGAACAAAAGAGAAAACCTTGAAAAACTTAATGAGCAACTTCAGCAGAAACTCTTCAATTTCCAAAAGTTGTATGAAGAAGAACACCGGAAACTTCAGTTCGGCAACAAAATTGAGGGCTTTATCGACTCTTATGTAAAAGGGAAATCACGAAAAGAAGTGGTACGCGATTTTGTGAAAATTCTGGAGCAGGAGAAATTCAGAAAATTAGGATCCGATAAGGATGAAACCAAGAAGCTGCAAGTCATCAAACGGAAAATCACCCAGCAATTGAAGAAAGAAAACGTACAGGAAAAAATTGCCGAAACCAACGAAAAACTTGAAGACCGCCGCCAAAAAGAAAGAGCCGTTTGGATAAAAGTTGGGCAAAGGGTAAGAATTGCCGGCTCCACCTCGGTAGGAACTATTAGTGAAATCCTGAAAAATGGAAAAGTAACGGTGAATTACGGAACTTTCAAAACACAGATTTCAGCGGATGAGTTGGAAAGAATCTAACCGAAATCATTGATTTTTCAGCGAGCCGATTTCCTTTTTCAAATTCAGGAACATTTCCTTTATGGTATGATAATCTACACTTTCCGGGGAAATTTCTTTGGTGTTGATACTGCACGCAAATTCCCAAATTTCCATCACATCACTCCACGAAATTTCGTAGGGTTCGTAAAAAGTATTATCGGAACTCACCAACGTACCCGATTTATTCTGTTTGGCGTATCGTTTATACACAATACCATCGTTTCGTGTGATGAAGAGATAAGTTCTGCCGGCTTTCAGCTGGTCTTTACTTTCCAGGTATTTCCCTACAATAAAAGTTCCGTCGTTGTAAGGTGGCATAGAATCGCCATCTGCGGGGAAGGCACGGAATTTTCCGTTTCTTAAAAAAGGGAGCGAAATCGTCTGCAAACTTTCAATATAATCGGGGTCGGTGTATCCTTTCAGATAACCCATTTGCGCTTTTTGCGGGACAATTTCAATTTTGTTTTCTCCTTTTCCATCCACTGCAATTGGCAGAATTGTGCGGTTGTTGGGCAATTCCATTAAATTATCCAAAGGATATTTCCGGATGTCTACCGTAACCAGCAAATCGATACTTACTTTGAAAAACCGGGAAATGCGCACCAAAATATCAATGGGTGGTTCGGAGCTTCCGTCTTCATATTTCACGTAACGACCTCTTGTAATTTTGAGTGTGTCGGCGGTTTTTTGTTGAGAGTATTCCATCCGGCTTCTCAGAACCCGCATGTTGTCGGATAAAATTGACATTGTTATAAATTATAACAGCAAAGTTAATTAAAAAAGTTATAAATCATAATAATTTTGTCATATGAAACGAGCTATTGTACACATGGATCTGGATACTTTTTTTGTATCGTGCGAGCGGCTTCACAACGCCAAACTGATCGGCATGCCCGTCATTATAGGCGGTGGAGACCGTGGTGTGGTAGCATCCTGTTCCTACGAAGCGCGGTATTTCGGCGTGCGTTCTGCCATGCCCATTAAAATGGCAACGCGGCTTTGCCCACAAGCTAAAATCATCAGAGGCGATTATGAAAATTATTCTCGGCTTTCCAAAGACGTTACCGAGATCATTCAGGAAAAAGTCCCTGTACTGGAAAAAGCCAGCATTGACGAGTTTTATATCGATTTATCGGGAATGGATCAGTTTTTCGGGTGTTTCCGCTGGACAAAAGAGATTGCAGAATCAGTAACTAAAAATACAGGTTTACCGATAAGCTTCGCTCTTTCCACCAACAAAACGGTTTCCAAAATAGGCACCGGAGAATCCAAACCAACGGGACGGTTAGAAATAAGCGAAAATTTGGTTCAACCCTTCCTCAACCCTTTATCCATCAGGAAAATACCAATGGTAGGGAATTCGACATTCCAGATGCTTTCCAGAATCGGCATCCGAAAAATACAGACGCTATCGGAAATGCCACTGAATGTGCTGCAACAAATGATGGGAAAAAACGGAACCGAACTCTGGCAAAAAGCCAACGGCATTGATGAAGCCCCGGTTATCCCCTATTCTGAACGAAAATCCATTTCCACCGAAACCACATTTACGAACGACACTACCGACATTGCTGCGCTAAAACGAATCATTACTGCAATGGCCGAAAAGCTTGGCTACCAACTCCGGAAAGAAAAATGGCTCACTTCTACGGTGGTGCTTAAAATTCGCTATTCTAATTTTGATACCGAAACCAAACAGGCCAAAATAACCTACACCTCTATTGATCATACAATTTCCAGGGTGGCACTGGAGCTTTTCGATAAACTGTACACCAGAAGAATGCGGCTCCGTTTAGTAGGTTTAAGGTTAACAGGACTTGTACATGGCACCTACCAAATGAACCTTTTTGAAGACACCGAAGAATTGATGAACCTGTACCAATCGATGGACCATATCAAAAACCGTTTCGGCAGCAATGCCGTAGGAAGAGCAGCGGGAATGATGCTGCACAATGAACAGAAATCGTAAGCACCCATCAAATTTACATACCAAAATCCCGACAAATCCGTAAATTTGCACCATGTCGGAACTCATTAAATATTTTCAGGAGAAAGTGGTTTTTTTGCCGGTGGTTTTGCCCACTGACCACCTTTTCGATTTTGATGAAAAATTTGATGAACATTTTCTGGAAACTCCTTTTGAAGGAAAAATCAATGTATTGCATTTTAAGATTCCCCAACCGAAAGGGGTGATTCTTTACTTCCACGGAAATGCCGACAACCTGAACCGATGGGGCAAAATTGCATTAGAATTTACAAAATTCGGTTACGATGTTTTGGTGATGGATTATCGCGGATATGGAAAAAGTTCAGGCCCAAGGAACGAGAAATTTCTTTACTCAGACGCACAATTTTTCTATGATTTTGCCAAAGAAAAATATCCCGAAGAAAAAATCGTGGTATACGGAAGAAGTTTGGGTGGTACCTTTGCCACCAAAGTAGCTGCCAACAACCGACCGAAAATGGTGATTCTGGAAGCCACTTTCTATAGCATTCAGGATATTGTCAACCGTTGGCTTCCCGAAAAAGTGACCGATCGGGTTTCTCCGAAAATGACGTACCATTTTCTGTCGTACGAAAATATTGTGCGCATACAAGTCCCGCTCTATCATTTTCATGGGACAAAAGATTTCACTGTTCCATTAACATCCGGAAAGAAACTCTTTAGTATCTTCGAAAAAGCATGCCCAAAAATCCAAAAAAAATTCATCGAAATCCATGGTGGAACCCACGATGATCTCATCAAATTCGAAGCGTTTAACACCGAACTCAACGCTATTTTAATATAACAGACTCTTCTCAATTTCAACCTTTATACCCAATGCTTGACTTCTGTGCCATCGATTTTGAAACTGCCACCCACGAAAGAAACTCTGCCTGTGAAATGGGAATCTGCGTGGTGGAGAACGGCGAAATCGTCAATACCAAAACGTGGCTCATTAAACCACCTAGTTTTCCCTATTTTCATCCTCGAAACATCGAGGTACACGGCATCACGCCACAAGAAGTACAGCACGCACCCTCCTTTGAAGACATTTGGCACGAAGCCGAGGAAATGATGTATGGCAACCTGATGATCGCTCATAATGCTTCATTTGATGCTTCTGTTTTGCGGGGTTGTCTGGATTATTATGGTTTCTTTAAACCAAAGCTCCAATACTTATGTTCAATTTCTTTAGCCAAAAAATCTTGGAAAAATCTACCGAGATACGGATTAAAAAGCTTAGCCGACCAACATCACATTACCTTTAACCATCACCGTGCAGGCGCCGATGCAGAAGTATGTGCCAAGATTTCTTTACTGGCTTTTCAAAATTTGATGGTTACCCGAAATGAAGAAATCCACGAGGTACTGCGTAAAAGCATTAAGATTCTTTAATTCATCCAAAAAAAATTACACTATCTTTGCACCGCAAAAACTCTTCAACAGGAGCGTTTTTATGGAACGTTGTCATTCGGAATGAATTCATTTCATTCGCTCGTTGCATCCTTAAGAATGACAAACATTCATTTTTTAACTTAAATTATTTCATTTGAATTTTACCGATTTACACTTAATAGAACCCATTGCAAAAGCTTTGCAGGAGGAGGGATATGTACAACCAACACCCATTCAGCAGAAATCCATCCCTTCTATTTTGGAAGGACGCGATTTACTGGGAACTGCACAAACCGGAACCGGAAAAACAGCTGCGTTTGCCATCCCAATTCTGCAAAACCTCACCGAGAAAAATAGCAGAAACAATCAAATAAAAGCACTTATTCTTACGCCAACTCGTGAACTCGCCATCCAAATTGAAGAAAGTTTTAATGCCTACGGCAGACATCTAAAGCTGCGTAATTTGGTGATTTTCGGCGGAGTAAAACAAGGCGCACAAGAAGCTGCCCTAAAAAAAGGTGTCGATATTCTGGTGGCTACTCCCGGGCGATTGCTGGATTTTATTTCACAAGGCATCATCTCCCTGAAAAATTTAGAAATATTTGTGTTGGATGAAGCCGACCGGATGCTCGATATGGGTTTTGTGCACGATGTAAAAAGAATCATTAAACTTTTGCCGCCCAAAAGACAAACCCTTTTCTTCTCGGCAACCTTCCCGGAAGAGATCAGCAACCTGGCCAACTCGATGCTTACGCATCCCGTTCGTGTGGAAGTAGCACCGGTTTCTGCAACCGCCGATACCATTCAACAGAAAGTATATTTTGTGGAGAAAGACAACAAACTTGATTTGCTGACCCATATTCTTCAAAACGACATTTCGGAGTCGGTTCTGGTTTTTTCGCGAACCAAACATGGCGCCGATAAAATTGCAAGAAAACTGCAGAAAAGTAAAATTTCGGCAGAAGCCATTCATGGTAACAAATCTCAAAATCAACGACAAAATGCACTGACCAATTTTAAATCAGGAAAAACGAGAATCCTTGTTGCCACTGATATTGCTGCAAGAGGCATCGACATCGACGAGCTGAAATATGTAGTGAATTTTGAACTTTCGGATGTTTCAGAAACTTACGTACACCGCATTGGACGGACCGGAAGAGCCGGTGCCGAAGGAAAATCGATTTCCTTTGTGGACGGACTGGATCTTATCAACCTGAAAAATACCGAAAAACTAATCGGCAAAAAAATTCCGGTGGAAAGGGATCATCCTTTTCATACTGATGATTTGGTGGTACAGAAAAGAGATTCCAACAACAAACCTTTCGCTCCAAAACCTACCGCAAAACCAAAAGAGGATGTGGGATTTAAAAAAGTGCGAAACAAGAATTTCTTTAGAAAAAAATAAAATCAAGAACCTGTTTAAAATTTAAACATGCCGGAAGATTCTTTCGGCATTTTCAGTGGTCACATGATCGATTTCGGCAAAATCTTTCCCATAAATATTCACCAGTTTACCAGCCACTAAATTCAGGTAGGCACTTTCGTTTCTTTTGCCTCGGTGCGGAACCGGAGCAAGATAAGGCGAATCGGTTTCAAGAACAATTTTATCTAAAGGAATCTCGTGCAGAAACTGATCTATTTTCCCATTTTTAAAGGTAACAACACCGCCAATTCCCAATAAAAACTGTAGATCGATAGCATGTTGTGCCTGTTCTAGATCTCCAGAAAAACAATGAAAAATACCTCTCAAATCAGGATGCTTTTTCCGTTCTAAAACTTCAAAAACTTCATCAAAACTATTGCGGGTATGGATCACAATGGGCAGGTCTTTATCGATCGCCCACTCGATTTGCCTCTCGAATGCTTTAATCTGAATATCAAGCGTTGACTGGTCCCAATACAAATCGATCCCGATTTCACCGATCGCAGGAAAATTTCTTTTTGCTAAAAATTTCTCCACAATCTGCAGTTCTTTTTCCCAGGTTTCGGGTTTCACATAACAGGGATGAAGCCCCATCATTGCGTGAATTTGCGCGGGGTATTGCGCTTCCAAATCCAACATTTTTTGATGCGTTTCCGAATCAATAGCCGGCAAATAAAACGTAGAAATACCTTGATCGATCGCCCGTTGAATGGTTTCGGACCGGTCCTGATCAAATTCTTCGGAATAGAGATGGGTATGGGTATCAATCATTTTAGAGAAAAATTTTATGTTTTACTTTTTTTTGCTGAGCGGCAATTCGTTCATTTATTTTTTGTAAAAACCCCTGATATTTCGGGTGGTTTTCGTCGCTGGTCTGATGCTCAAGCGCTCTGGAAATTTTAAAATTTTCTTCAATAAAATCCATGGTTTCGTCAGAAAAAAATGCATTGCCAAACTGCTCGAAAATATATGACACTGCCTGCGAAGTGGGATGAATCATATCTTCTTTATAAAAACGGTAGTCGCGCAAATCATCCATCATCATTTCATAAACCGGCAAATAGCGGCAATTTTGAAATTCTGGCAATACTTCATGGATGGCGGCAATGAGTTTGGCTTTGCTAAGCTGGTTTTCTACCAATCCGTCTTTGATGTGACGAACGGGGGAAACTGTGAACAAAAGCTGTATGTTCTCTTTGCCGATATCGGTCAGGTTCAAAATGGTTTGCCTAATGGCTGATTGAATATTATCTTGAGAAATCAAGTGTTTTTCAAAATATTTTCCGGGAATTTTATGACAGTTGGCCACCCATTTTTTCTTGGGCAAAAATTCATGAATAAACGAGGTTCCATAGGTGATGACAACCCAATCCGTCTGCTGAAGAAAAAGATTGCCATGTTCAATCTGCGTATTTATTTTCTCCAGTGTTTGGTGGGCAAAGCGAGCATTGAAACTCGTATGATGATCCAGAGAAATCACCTGATCATCATACCCTATTAAATCCTCTTCCTGATAAAACTGCGAATCGTGAAGTTTTTGAATGGCAGTGTTCAACGAATAAGGATTAAAAATGGTACCAAAAGGGTTGTTCAAAGTCTGCAACTGCCCTGTTTTTAGGAGGTTGGAAATTTCGGTAGAAAAGCACGATCCAATGGAAAAGATGCGATCTTCGATGCCTATTTTTTGAATGGAATTCTGAATGATAACTTCGGTGCGGAACTTCATGAAATAAGGGTAATGCTTCTTCTATTACAATAGAAAAAATTATTAGCAATAGGTTTAAACAGCGATTAAGATTGCCTTTTGAGCAGATAATTGGCCAGCTCCACGAATGGTTTTTTCTTTTCTGCCGGCACATCGATTCGGTTCAGGTAATGCTGTGCAATTTCGTTGTGCTTCTGAATCTCGAGAAGTGCTTTTTCGTCCACTTTGGTGCGGCGAAATATTTTTTCTACACTGTATATTTTGTCGATATTTTCGGTTTTGCGCGTGTACCAAAAGTCGAGTTCCTTTCGTTCGGCTTCCGTTGCATTTTCTTTCGCCAGCAGGTAGAGCACCGTTTTTTTATTTTCGAAAATATCACCGGCATGTTTTTTTCCAAAATGTTCCTGATTTCCGAAAACATCCAAGTAATCATCCATGATCTGAAAGGCGATACCCACATGTTTCCCGAAATTGAAAATGGCTTTCGCATCTCGGAAACCGGCACCGGCAATGAGGGCACCAATCTCGAAGGACGAGGCGCTCAGAAGACCTGTTTTATAGGTAATCATCCGGATATAATCGTTGTAGGAAACATTTTCCTGAGTTTCAAAATTAATGTCGTATTGCTGTCCTTCACAAAGTAAAAGTCCGGTATGGCTGAAAACGCGCATGCAAGCTTTGAAAAGCTGGGGTTCCAAGTCCTCAAAAAATTTATACGCTTTGAAGAGCAAGGCATCTCCGGAAAGAATCCCTGCATTAACGCCGTGGAGAGTATGAATCGTGGGTTTGTTACGTCGCAGTGGTGCTTCATCCATAATATCATCATGGATGAGGGTAAAATTGTGAAAAAATTCGATGGCCAACGCCGGCTTCAATGCAGTTTTGATGTCGCCACCAAAAAGATCATTGGCCATTAAAACCATGATAGGCCGAAGTCTTTTTCCACCGTGCGAAATAATATAATTCATGGGTTCATAAAGTTCTGAGGGCTTGTCTTTGAAGGTATATTTTTCAATTGCTTCGGCAACAATTTGTTGGTATTCGTCTAAAAACTGCATATCATTTCTTATTTATACAAAAGTACAATATTAATCATTTTTTAAGGCAAAACCTCTGCAACAAAAAACCATTTCTTTCGAAATGGTTTCATTGTATTTTTCATGGTGTCCCACGTTGAACGGTCCTTAGTTATTTTACCATAATTACAAGCAAGTAGGTAATTCCTGCAACAATGGCAGAAATAGGAATGGTAAGTACCCACGCCCACAATAAGCTGACGGTAATTCCCCAACGCACTGCTGAAATCCTTTTGGTTAACCCTACCCCAATTATAGCACCAGTAATGGTATGGGTGGTAGAAACCGGAATCCCGAAATGTTCGGTTAAAAATAGTGTAATGGCACCTGCTGTTTCTGCACTTACGCCTTCCAGTGGCGTTACTTTGGTAATTCTGGTACCCATGGTTTTCACGATTTTCCAACCCCCACTCATGGTTCCCAAAGCAATCATTAAGAAAGAGGTAAAGGGCACCCAGTAGTAATGTTCTACAAAATAAGTGAACTGGTGCGTACCATCCATTGCCAAATAAACAGGATCATGCAACATTTCCACATGATAGAAAATAACAGCTGCACCGATAATACCCATTACTTTTTGTGCATCGTTGGTCCCATGCCCCAAGCTGAACAGTGCAGAAGAAACCAGCTGCAATCTTTTGAATGCGTGATCTGCTTTTCTGGGGTTCGATTTACGGGCAATATACACGATCAACAAAGTAATGATCACCGAAATAATCATCCCGATGATGGGCGCGAGGAAGATGAAGAGGAAAATGGGAATCACCTTATCATACTTCACCACATCCTGCGTTAGTAGCTGTTTTATGGCAAGATGAACTTTATCATAAATACCCAAATCGGGTTGTGCCAAAGCGACGGCATGATAGTCGGAAACCAATGCATACATCAGTGCTGCACCCAAAAACCCACCAATTAAGGTGTGTGAGGATGAAGAGGGAATCCCAAACCACCAGGTGAGAAGATTCCAGCCAATAGCGGCAATTAAACCGGCAAGAATAACCTCTAAGTTAATAAAATTCTCGTTCACCGATTTGGCAATCGTATTACCAATTTTAAATTCCCCAATGACAAACGCAGCGAGGAAAAACGCGGCAAAATTCCACAATGCAGCCCAAAGAACTGCCTGAAAAGGGGTTAACACTTTGGTGGAAACAATAGTCGCAATTGAGTTCGCAGCATCATGAAACCCGTTGATATAATCGAATATTAATGCTAAAACAATAATAACGACCAACAATATAGGAAGATCCATTCTTTAATATTTATTGATGATGAATAGATTAAGCGTATTTTATAACGATGTTTTCAATCGTGTTGGCCACATCTTCAGCTTTATCCGTTACCGTTTCAAGATATTCAAGTACAGATTTTATTTTAATGATATTGATAGCATCCTCGGTTTCGAAAAGTTTCACAATGGCCTGGCTCAGCACATCATCTGCAATATTTTCGTAAGAGTTAATCTTGATGCAAGATTCTTTTACTTCTTTAGGATTTTTAAAATCTTTCATGTTGGCAATTGCGTTTTCAATTTCAACACAAGACTTGTAAATAAGCAGGGTAAACTCGGTGTACGCAGGATTCACCGGTGCTTTGTAAAGATAAATGTATTTGGCAGAAGCGTACATGTAGTCCGCAATATCATCCAACCCACTTGCCAAGTAACTGATATCTTCTCTATCGAACGGAGTAATGAAATTTTCACCTAACTGCACGAATATTTCATGGGTTAAATCGTCGAGTTTGTGTTCATAATCGCTCATATCTTTCAGCATCGTATCGTCGTTGATGTCAAAATCCATTAAAGCCTCGTGAAACTCTTTCGACATCGCGGTTAAAGATTGTGCAACTTTTTCAAACAATACAAAAAACACTTTGTCCTTTGGCTGGAATGCTTTAAAAATATTTCCGATTCCCATGATATTTTCTTTAAAAATTAGTGCTGCAAATTTCCGAAAAACTCCTCCTAAAATTTTCGATTATATATTAAGTTTTGTTAACATTGCTACCAGTTATCGACAAAAAAATCAGCCCCACAATAGTAGTGCTGATCGTTATTTTTTATGCTTTCAAAGTGGATTAATTGGCCACTTCTGCCCGCATTTCTTTTCCTTTGAATTTGATGCTTGGTAACCCTCTCAAAACGTCGTCTTTAAATGATTTTTCCACCTCAAAAAATGAAAATTTCTCCATGATTTCGATTTCGCCGATATCCGGACGTTTCTTCGATTTCGATTTAGAAGTTGCTTTATTGATGATGTCGAGCATATCCACTTTTTTCAGCTGATCTCTTTTACCAAGATTAAAGAAGAATCTCACCATATCTTCGCTGTTACGACGTGGTTTTCTCTCGCGTCCACCGTCTCTTTCACGGCGATCACCGCGTCTGCCGTCACGATCACGATCTCTCCTATCTCTTCGGCTTTCTCGACCTTCGTCATTGTTAAACTTTTGCTCTGCCAAATCGTTTTTGTCTTTGTAATAAAGCGCCAAATCCCTCAATTGAAATTGCAATAGCTTGTGTACCAATTCTTCTTTGCTAAACGCTGAAAGATCTGGAATCAGTTTATTATCAAACTCGAAGAAGTCTTCATGTTCGGTCAATAATTTTTCAAAAACGCCACCTACTTGTGCTTTAATGATTTCTTGCCCGGTCGGAATTTTCTTTTCATTGATATCAATCTTTGTGGCAAGCTTAATCTGTTTAAGCTTTCTGGATTCTTCAGGTTTAATAAGTGCCATCGAAATTCCATCCTTCCCAGCACGTCCGGTTCTTCCGCTGCGGTGTACAAAAACTTCAGGATCGTCGGGTAGCGAAAAATGAATAACGTGGGTTAAGGAATTTACATCCAAACCTCTTGCAGCCACATCGGTTGCTACTAAGATATCAATATTCTTTAACCTGAATTTCTTCATCACGGTATCGCGTTGCGCTTGGCTTAAATCTCCGTGTAAAGCGTCCGCTGCATAACCATTCTGCATCAGAAAATCGGCCACTTCTTGAGTTTCCATTCTGGTTCTGCAGAAAATGATGGAATATTGATTAGGATTATCATCGATCAAACGTTTTAGCGCTTCTTTTTTCTGGCGATAACCAACGACGTAATACTCGTGTTTAATATTCTTCTTCACCTCGTTAATAGAACCTACAGAAATTCGGTGAGGGTTGGTAAGGTAATTTCTGGAAATACGTTCCACCTCCTTGTTCATCGTAGCCGAGAAAAGAAAAGTTTGTTTCGTATCGGGTGTTTCGCGCAAAATTGTTTCTAAATCATCCTTGAAACCCATGGAAAGCATTTCATCAGCTTCATCCAAAACCAACCAATGAATTTCTGAAAAATCCAATGCTTTTCTGTTGATCAAATCGATAACACGACCCGGCGTACCCACAATAATTTGAGGTTTCTCGCGCAGTGAGCGAATTTGGTCGGTAATACTGCTGCCACCATAAACCGCAGTGGTTTTGATGTTGGGTAGGTATTTCGAATAATTTTTAATGTCTTTGGTAATCTGCAAACAAAGTTCTCTTGTTGGGCACAGCACCAATAATTGGATTTTGCGACTCCCGTCGTCAATCATATCCAAAATCGGAAGCGAAAATGCTGCTGTTTTGCCTGTTCCTGTTTGCGCAAGTGCGATGAGATCGCGAATATCTGTAGAGATAAAAGGAATAGTCTGTTTTTGGATTTCTGTTGGGCTCACAAAGCCCAGTTCGCCAACTGCCTTCAAAATTTCAGGACTTAAGCTGGTCTCCGTAAATAAATTCATGTAAATGATCGTCTATAATTCGTCGGCAAAGATACGTTTTTTATTTTTGATAAAAAAATGAGCTTTTTATTAATTTTTTGTTAAAGCAGAAAATTCGATACTTCTGCACGTATTGTTTTTGCTAACTTTGATTAAAAGATTAAAAAATGCACACCACCATTAAAAATACAACGCTACAGTTTCTTAGAGACATCGAGAAAAACAATAACCGGGAATGGTTTAACCAAAACAAAGAACGTTATACCGATGCACAAATCAATGTACTTTCTTTTGTGGAAGATTTAATTCTTGAAATGGGAAAATTCGATGAAGAAATCTTAAAATTAGATGCTAAAAAATCCCTCTTCCGCATTTATCGTGACGCTCGTTTTTCGCACAACAAAGATCCTTATAAAACCAACTTCGGAAGCAGTTTAGGCATCGGGAAAGGCAGCCAAAAGGCCGGCTATTATCTGCATATTGAACCGGGAAAATCCTTTTTGGCAGGAGGAATTTACATGCCCGAATCTTCTGTATTGAAAGAAATCCGAAAAGAAATATCGATGAATAGTAAGGAGTTTTTAAAAATACTGGATGCAAAAAGCTTTAGAAACAACTTTCGCGGGTTGAGTGTAGAAGGAAAACTAAAGCGCGTACCTAACGGCTTTGAAAAAGACGATCCCATGGCAGAATTTCTGAAACTGAAAAACTTTATCGTCATCCATCCTGTTGCTGATGCAGATTTGGCGGAACCGCATGTATGCAAAATTTTCGCAAAAATCTATCATGCGATGCAACCACTGAATAATTTTTTGAATGCACCATTTCTTTAATCGACGTTATACATATCATTAATTCCTGTAAAACTGGCTAAAAAATAGTCATTTCGTAATTCCTTTTGGTTTTAACATTATTTTAACATAATTTTCTATCTTTGTCGTTCGAAAATAAAATCGTTGATGTCAATTTATCAAATCATTGCCGAAAAACTACAGTACATTGCACCAGAATTTTATAAGGAACGATTTTTCAAATCCCTTAGAAAACCCTTATCACAGGGCTTTAAGCAAAAAAACACAGAACCTGAACTTTTCTGGATCAAGGATTTTTTGAGCGATGACGCTGTTTTTTTCGACATTGGTGCCAATGTGGGCGCTTATCTATTTCAGCTCGAAAAGAAGTTAAAACCTCAGCATATCGTCGCTTTTGAACCGAACAAAGACCTCTACCAACGACTCAAAAGGATTTTTCCCTTAATCAACATTTATCCACTTGCAATTTCTGATGAAAACACAATGGCAGAATTTAAAATCCCTGTCATTAACGGTAAGCGCTATCATTCCAGAGGTACGCTGCAAGTCGGTTTTCTGGAAGAAGGAGAAAGCAAACAGCTGACCCAAAAGGTAAAAGTGATGAAACTGGACGACTGGGCAGGCCTTGAAAGTACAGACAGAATTGATTTTATCAAAATTGATGTGGAAGGAAACGAGATGCAGACGCTGCGTGGTGCAAAAAAAGTCATTGCCAAATTTTCGCCCGTACTGATGGTGGAAATGGAACAGCGACATCACGAAAAACCTCTGTATGAGCTGGTTTCAGAAGTTGAAAGCTGGGGATATGCTGCGCATTTCCTCCATCGTGAAACGATGCAGTTGCAACCCGTAAACAACCACTTGCTCGAAAACCAAAACAAAAACACAATGACCGATAAACAACAGTATATCAATAACATCATCTTTATTCCTCATCCCAAGAAAACGAACGGATAATGAGTGTAGTAGCGCGACAAGGATTCAAATATTCACTAATCGGTTATTTCGGCTTTCTGCTCGGAACCTTTTCGGCGATTTTCATTTTCCCGCGCGACATGGAGTTCTATGGAAAACTTCGCTATATTATGCCCACTGCGGAAATGCTGCTGCCCATTGTGGTTTTTGGGCTGTCATTTTCGAACGTCAAGTTTTTTCATCAAACCCAAAAGGACAATAAAAACCAGAATTTCCTGAGTTTATCATTGCTCGGCGTAACAGTTAATTTTGTGCTCTTCACCGCAATTTTCATTTTATTTTTCACCCTTTTTCCACAATTTAAAACCCTGGAAATATGGAAGATGAAGCGGTTAATCCTTCCATTGATCTTAATTTTGGCGCTTTCTGCAGTCTTTAACAAATACATTTCAAATTACAAGCGGATCGTCGTTCCCAATATCTTCGAAAATCTTTTCCCGAAAATCGCCAATTTAGGTGCCTTTTGCCTGTTTTTCTTCTTGGGTGTCTCCGAGAAAGGATCTTTTGCTTTTTTCTTCGGCGTTTTTGTAATTTCGTTCTTGGGCTATATTTTTTATGCCAACCGACTGGAAAAACTCAAGCCCGACTTCAATACCGATTATCTAAAAAAAGATCAGCTCTGGAAAGAGGTATTGAGCTACAGCTTCTTCGGATTCCTCGGAAATATTGGGAATTACATTGCTTTTCGGGTAGACAATTTTATGATTGGTGAATTCCTCAACTTTGAAGAAAATGGGGTCTACAGCATTATACTTTCGATACTTTCATTCATCATGATTCCTCAAATGGGACTTTCTAACATTTCGGCGCCCATCATCAATAAAACCATTGCAGAAGGAGATTTTGAGGAGCTTGATCGGTTTCACAAAAAAACTTCACTCAGCTTGTTTTTCCTCGGCTCACTCCTGTTTGCCTGTATTTTGGTCGGTTTCCCCTATTTGTGCGACTATATCAAAAATGGTGAACAACTTCGACAGGCAGAACCTGTGGTCTGGATTTTGGGTTTTGCCATGCTTTTCGACCTGGCAACCGGCTTCAACGGGCACATCATTTCGCTCTCCAAGTATTATCGCTTTAACATAGTGGTGATGCTTTTTCTGGCGTTTACCACCATTAGTCTCAACTGGATTTTCCTCACCAAAACCCATCTCGGGATTATAGGAATTGCAATGGCCACGGCGATTTCGCTGACGTTGTTCAACGTCATTAAAATCCTTTTTAATTATGTAAAATTCAAAGTTTCACCGCTGAGTATTGAGATGATTTATGCCGCGATTATCTCGACAGTGGCTATCACCTTAGCTGTGATTTTGCCAGATTTCAAAAGCAGTTGGATGAATTTACTGTTTAAACCAACGCTGGTTCTGTTGATTATTTTTACCGGAAACTACTTCATGAAGATTTTTCCCGTAGAAGACTATCTTAACCGTAAATTTTTCAGAAGTTTATTCAAATTTTAAAGCAAACTTTTCAACACGTTTTCAAGCTTTTTCCTAACGTTTTCTTTATTAAATTCTTGCTGAAAATCGTATCTACTTTCATTTTTAAAATAGAAAACATCATCGTCCTGATCATTGATAACAAAAGGATATCCGGTAGAAATACCTTGCGGGAAAAAAGCCATTTTGCCATACCGGATGGCATCACCGATGTTGCCCGACATTTTCGTGGAACCATAGCTTTCGGAATGGTTGAAAAATTCCGTCCGAAGCTGAACAGGACACCATAAAACATGTGCTTCCTTCATCCACTCCTCATATTGATTCTGAGGAACTTTCTCTTCAAAAAAAACGATGTCGAAAAATTTTAATTCGCTGCGCAAATCCTTCAACCATACTAATTCTTCCCCTTTTGCCTTGCCGAGAAACACAATTTGAAAGTTCCGGTTTTCCATGGTTGAATGGCCTGATTTCAAATCGTTATCTGCCTTCTTTAAACGTTGGATCACTGAAAAATAATCGCGCCTCTGCTGGGAAACCGTTCCGGGAATTACGATTGTAAAATGTTCAGTAGTATCACTTTCGTTCGAATGATTAAAAAAAACCGGAAGAAATACAAACTGCCTATTCGCCAAATATGGATCCAAAACAGCGAGATGATGCGCATTTCGGAAGACCCTTGGCGCAAGCAGCAAACCTTCTTTCAACAATAACTTTAGGCGGTACTGAAAGTCTTTTTTAAAAACGCTTTGCAGCAACTGCCATTTCGAAAGTTTCAAAAAGTTAAGATTATGCACGATAATCACTGCATTGGTGCGACAACATATTTTATTAAATACAGCAAAATTACGATGAACCGTCCCGATGATCAACAAATCGTATGGGCGTAGCTGAAGCTGCCGATCAATCGTCGCAAAACTAGACAAAGAAATGGAGGAATTGCTTTTATCAATTTGCTTATGAATTCTTTCAGAAAAAAAATAATCTACCTCAAATTCCTGAGAATCATCCATTAGCTCCATAAAGTTGGCTGCAATCTCGGCATGCGTATCGAGTTCTACATAAGCTATTTTCTTCATGACCTCAGTGATTTAAACATCAAAATAATGTATTCAAAAATAAAAAAATTATTACCGTTTAAACACCGAAACACCATTAGAAAACGTTTCCAGCACTTTTGTATTTAATATTTCTGTTTCGGGTACAGTCATCAGATTTTGGTTGAGGATCACAAAATCAGCTGATTTTCCCACCTCCAAACTCCCGATCTCTTTTTCCTGAAACGCCGCTTTAGCTGCCCAAATCGTCATGCCACGAATCGCTTGTTCACGGGTTAATGCGTTCTCTTTCTGAAATCCGTTGGTCGGGAAAAAATGAGCATCTTTTCGAACCACGGCTGCAAAGAAAGTTTTGAACGGACTGATTTCCTCCACCGGAAAATCGGTCCCCAAGGGAAGCCAACCATTTTGCTTCAGTAAATCTTCGTAGGCATAAGAAAATTTCAGTCGGTTTTTTCCGAGGCGTTCTTCTGCCCAATACATATCGGAAGTGGCATGAGTGGGCTGTACCGATGGAATAACAGAATATTTTCCAAACAGTGAAAAGTCTTTTGGATTCACGATCTGCGCGTGTTCAATTCTCCACCTGCGGTCATTTTTACCCCCCAAAACCTCACCGTAAATTTTAAGAATCGTCCGGTTTGCGGAATCTCCGATGGCATGGGTACACATTTGCAAATCGGTATTTTTCAATTTTCGGGCTAAAGTGGCAAAGTGCTCTTCGTCACTCAGCAGAAAACCTCTCCAGTTTTTTTTATCGGAATAGTCGTGGATTAAACATGCCCCTCGCGAACCGAGTGCCCCATCGGAATACACTTTAAAACCACCTACAGTAACCAAACCGTTGGTGTACCTTCCTTTCTTTATCCATTTTTCGTAATAATCTGGACGATCTTCAAGCAGCGCAAAAATTTTCATTTTCAGGATATTATCGGCCTGTGCTTTTTCCAACAGTGAGAGCGTATGTTCGGTAATTCCGCAATCGTGGAGGGATGTAAGACCATATGAAAAACATTCTTTTTGCAACTGACCAAAATAATTCACCGCCATTTCATCGCTGATTGCAGGAATAAACTTCTCTACTAAAAGCATGGCATTATCAACCAAAATACCGCTGAGTTTTCCGTTCTTCTGTTCAATTTCTCCACCCGAAACTTTAGTATCGAGGGTAACTCCGGCAATATCAAGGGCTTTTTGATTGGCCACTGCGGCATGTCCATCTATTCTCTTCAAATAAACCGGCCGGTTTGGAAAAAGCTGATCGAGCTTTTCTTTGTTTGGAAACTCTTTACTCACCCAATCGTTTTGATCCCAACTTCTTCCATACAGCCATTCCATGGGCGCATTTTTAGAATATTCGACAAGCTTGGTAAGAATTTCATCCCAGGATTTCGTGCCCCAAAGTTCACATTTCCATTGGTCTGTCGCATAACCCGTGAAATGACAATGCGCGTCGATTAGCCCAGGAAAAACAGCTCTTCCCTTCAGGTTCTGAATGTTTTTTGATTTGAACTTTTTCAGCATCACTGAGCTTTTACCTACACCCACAATTTTGCCTTCCGAAATCGCCATGGATTCAGCAACATCAAAATGTTGATTAACGGTATAAATTTTTGCATTATGAATAATTAAATCCACATTCTTCTGTGCAGCGCAAATATTGAATAACAGTAGTAAAATTAAACTCATCGACGCCTGAAACGCCGTGCGAGAATTTAAAAATAAAGGAGTAAATTTTGGAAAGTTGATATTCATTTAAAATAAAATAATTGATGAAGTAAAGCCGGTTATCATTCATTTAAAAACAAAAACCGAAAAAATACTATTTGGAAAGAAACATGGCCTTCCATCTGAGGTTACGGATGTATTGAATTTCGTCTTTGGATAAGGCCCTTTTTCCGTTTTGCTTTAAGAAAGATTTCATCGTGACGAACCATTCGGAAAGCGATTTATTTCGCCATGCCGACTTTGCAGAAGAAAGCATTGCCAGCGGGAAATTTAAACCAATATTGTAGAAATACTCGCCGAGTTTTTCGGCCTTCTGCTTCTTATATTTGTAGGCAGTGGGGCGCAGATGTTTTACCCAAAGGTCTTTAATTGTACACGTTTCCCAGCCATTTTTTTTGGCAAGCATGACGTCAATATTGTCCCAACCCAAAACAGGTCTCAACCCTTTCATTTGCTCGAAACATGTTTTGCGATACGATTTGATAGGACCCCGAATGTGATTTTTGGAAGATATGCTTTCAAAAATCCATTGGTGATCGCTATTTGAAAAATCGAAAGCTTTGGCATAATCCAAAACATTTTTTTTTACGCGAACTAATCCAGATACCATTCCTGCCTTCGGATTCTGCTCGTACACCTGATTGACCTTTTCCAGATAATTCTTGGGAAAAATAATATCAGCATCGAATTTACAGATGATTTCAAACGGCGTCAAATCTATACTGTTTATCCCTTTATTGAACGTTCCGACCACTTTTGCACCGGGTTCATGCCCAGATTTTTCCAGATTAATCATCTCAAAAGCAGCGTTTGTTTTTACGAATTCAGCTACGATCTCTTGGGTTTTATCGGTGGAGCCATCGTTCACCACGATGATCTTATAATCCTTAAATGTCTGGCTTTTTAAAGATGATAACGTATAGAAGATATTTTGCTCTTCGTTATGGGCGGGAATAATAATCAGGAATTTCATTCAGCCAATTCGTCTTGCCAATCTTTAATCGTGACTGAAACCAAACCTTCTTGCACAAAAGGATCGTTTTCAACAAATGCTTCTGCAGATTCGCGATCGGTAAAAATAGCCATTGCCCCTTCGCCAGGAATGGAGAAAGCGCCAATTCCCAAAACTTTACCGGCTTGCACAAAATGATCTTCGTTCTGCTGGTGCTGAGGAAAAAACTTCATGAAATCGTCCATGGTTTTTTCAGGATGATGATCGTAAAAAACAACCGTTTTCATATGTTTCTATTTTAAGATTGAGGATAATAAATCAATACTCCAGCTCCAGTTTTTCTTTGGTGTAATGGCGAACAGCTTCTGTAAGCGCCGGGTTTTCGGAGAGTTTCTGCCCATAACTTGGGATTATTTCTTTCAGTTTCTCTTTCCATTCGTTCTGTACTTTTTCGGCAAAGCATTTCTCAAGCACCTGAATCATGGCATAAACTGCAGTAGAAGCGCCGGGAGAAGCGCCAAGTAGCGATGCAATGGTGCCATTTTTATTGACCACGACTTCGGTTCCAAACTCCAATTTGCCTCCTTGTTCTTTGTCTTTTTTAATAATTTGAACGCGCTGGCCGGCAATTTTCAGTTCCCAGTCTTCTTCTTTCGCATCCTTTATAAACTCCCTTAAATGCTGTATCCGTTGAGATTTCGTCATGGCTACCTGTCGCACCAAATACTGGGTTAATGGTAAATTATGCCACCAAGCGCCAAACAGCGAACGAATGTTTTTTAAGTTGACACTTTCGGGAAGATCGAGGTAGCTTCCTTCTTTAAGAAACTTGGTAGAAAACCCCGCAAACGGACCGAAAAGCAATGCCTTTTTGCCATCAATAATTCGTAAATCCAAATGAGGAACGCTCATCGGAGGTGCATCTACGGTTGCCTGCGTATAAACTTTCGCCTGATGCTGCTCAATTAGTTCTGGGTTATGAGAAACCAGCCATTCTCCGGAAACGGGAAATCCACCATATCCTTCACTTTCCGGAATGTCGGAACTCTCCAAAAGCGGCAATGCATATCCGCCTGCACCAATGAAGACAAAATCAGCTACCACTTCTTGCCGATGATTGTGGAGTCGATCTTTCACATGAATCGACCACTTTCCATCATCACGTAATTCCAAATCCTTAGCTTCATGGTAAAGAAAAATTTCAACGTGCGAATCTTCCGAAAGATAGCGCCCCATTTTTCTGGTAAGCACCCCAAAATTGACATCGGTCCCCAAATCCATTTTGGTTGCCGCAAGAATTTCGTTTTCTTTTCTTTTGCTCATTACCAACGGTATCCAACGGCGAAGCTGATCATGATCATCGGTAAATTCCATTCCTTTGAACAAGGAAGATTTGGTCATTTCCTCATGCCTTTTCCGAAGAAAGTCTGCATCATTTTGGCCGAAAACCAAACTCATGTGCGGACATGAATTGATGAAATCTTTTGGATTTGTAATGATGCCTTTGTCGATGAGATAACTCCAAAATTGTTTTGATACCTCGAACTGCTCAGCAATTTTTTCCGCTTTGGTAATATTGATATTTCCGTGGTCATCTTGCGGGGTATAGTTTAGTTCGCAAAATGCGGAATGCCCCGTTCCTGCATTGTTCCACGCAGCAGAACTTTCTCTGGCAAACCGACCGAGTCGCTCAAAAATGGCAATTTTAAGATCGGGCTGCAATTCATGGAGCAGTGTGGCTAAAGTGGTACTCATGATTCCGCCACCAATTAAGGCAACGTCGTAATGCGGTTTTGGGGTTTTTTGAGATAAAATCTCCGACATAATGGTGTAATTTTAATGCACGAATTTCGGAATTATTTTGCAAATGCAGGTAAAGATAGAAACTTTAAACCAATACGGTTTGCGCTAAAGCACACAAAAGAATTCACTATATAAATGGATGAAGATGAAGCAAACGCTTTATCAATCAATGAATCAACTTAGTATCGAAGCTGGCGCCACATAAAAATAGACTGATACAAAATGGCAAAAAGTTCCTGCCAAAACAAAGAAATGAAAAATAGCGTGGTTGAATTTCAATTGATCAATGGAAAAAAAGATCGCTCCCACCGTGTAGGCAATTCCACCAGCAAACAGCCAAACTAAACCACCAAAATCAAGATTTTTCACTAAGCTTCCGAAGCTGAAAACTATGAGCCAACCCATCGCTACATATAAAATAGTGGAAAGATAATTAAATCGGCCTGTAAAAAAGATCTTAAAGATAATGCCTATCAAAGCAACCGACCACACAATTGAAAAAATCGTCCAGCCCTCTGTACCTTTCAGTGTAATAAGCACGAATGGCGTGTAGCTTCCGGCTATCAAAACATAAATAGACGCATGATCGAAAATATTGAGACGATATCTAATTTTAGGATTTGTAGAATGGTGGTAAAGCGTAGAAGCAAGATACAACGTGATCATGCTGAGGCCAAACACAGGAAAACTGACCCATACCCAAATATCATTAAGATGTATCGCTTTGACAATGAGCAATACCAAACCCACAACACTCATCAACAAGCCCACGAAATGAGAAATCACGTTGATTTTCTCCTCACGGTCGGAATAAGAATGGACGATATATTTGGCAGTATTCTGAGACATCAGTTCAGTTTTGTGGTCAGTTTTTTAAATTGTTTTTCTGCATTTTTTTCTTCGTACAGAATGGCATATATGGCATCGATAATAGGCGTTTTCATGTTTTTTTCCTTAGCCGTTTGGTAAATGGAATCTGCAGCATAATATCCTTCGGCAATCATGTTCATCGACTGAATAGCCGATTTCACGGTATAGCCCTTCCCTATCAGGTTTCCTAAACTCCGGTTTCTGGAAAAAAGCGAATAAGCTGTTACCAGTAAATCACCCAGATAAGCACTTTCATTAACATCACGCGGCGCTTCGTAAATAGCTTCCAAAAAAATTTCCATTTCGCGGATGGCATTGGAAACGAAAACTGCCGTGAAGTTATCGCCGTAACCGAGTCCGCTGGCAATACCTGCACCAATGGCATAAATATTCTTCAAAATAGCGCTGTACTCATTTCCCAATATATCTTTGCTGGAATGTACATTGATGAAATCTGAGGAAAAAAGCGCATCCAACTTGGCAGAAACCTCATCTTCCACTGTGGCGATGGTGAGATAAGAAAGTCGCTCCATGGCCACTTCTTCCGCATGACAAGGTCCTGCAATAACCGCCTGGTTGCGGAAACCAATTTTAAACTCGTCGCGCAAATAATGGGCAACCACATCGTTCACTTTGGGCACAATTCCTTTAATGGCCGAGATGAAGATTTTCCCTTCATAGTTGCAGTTCATTTTCTCGATAGCATCGGAAAGGTAAATGGAAGGCGTTGCTAAAACGATAACATCGCAGGCGCCCACCAATTCATTAATGTCAGTGGTAAGCGCAATAGATTTAGGCAAAAAGCTAACTGAAGTAAGATAGGTTGGGTTATGCCCTCGCAGCTCAATTGCGCCCTTCACAAATTCGTTGCGCACACACCAATGAACGGTTTTACAGTTTTCGACCAGCATTTTCACAATTGCCGTTGCGAAACTTCCACTGCCTACCACACCTACCGTTGGTTGCACAATTGCCGGTTTGGGATCTGATTTCTTTTTTGCCATGATGATCTCTCTGTTTTTTTTCTGAATTCGGGAAATACAAAGATATTAAAGGAATGGCAATAAAACCGCCTTAATTCGTTATTTAAGATAATTATGAAAACTTTAACATGACGGGCTTTATTAATGATCAGAAAACGAAACATTAAGCTATTCATCTCTGAAAATAATTTTTAAATTTGCAAGCTCAAAAAAGATATTTAACACAGTCAATGAAAAACTTCTTAAGTTCTAAGAGAAATTCGGGTTTGCTGATGACAGCACTCCTTATGGTGATTTTTGGACAAGCTCTTTTTATCGGGAAACTTTACTCGGAGAAAAACAACAAGAATTACGAAGTTAATTTGGTGAAAATAAACACACAGAAAGACAGCATCGACTACCTTGAGATGAAAAACGACCTTATTTTGGTAGACCGCACAGTGCGCCAGCTGAACAGTTTTCTGGCCGATAAGAACATTAGCAACGAAAAAATAGAAGCCCTTTCGCAAGACAGCTTAACCAACGCCGTATACCTTGCCAAACAAAGCAATAGATACAGCCAATATCTTGTTGATCTCGAGAAAAAACTACAACAGGTTCCTCTTGGTATACCGACCGAAGGTTACATTTCCTCCAACTTTGGAAAAAGAATTAATCCTATTCCGGTAAGGAATGTTTTACTTGCCTCCGTAAAGCCGTCTCCAAAAGAAGTAAAAACCGCAGCACCCGCTGGGCAAGATAGTTTGGGAGCAGCTACAAATGCGGTAGTGAACAATAAGCCGGAACTAAACAACACTCCTGCAGAAGCCGATCAAATTCAGTTTCATAAAGGATTGGACATTGCGGTTCCTTACGGCTCCGATGTTCGCTGCGCCGCGAGTGGCACCGTTATATTTTCTGGGCAAAAAGGTGGCTATGGCAACTGCATCATTATTTCGCATGGTAATGGATTAGCGACTCTTTATGGGCACCTCTCACAACTGCTTGTTAAGGAAAACGACGCGGTAAAAGTAAACGACATTATTGCCAAATCCGGAAATACAGGAAGATCAACAGGGCCGCATTTGCATTATGAAGTGCACAAAAACAACACGCCTGTAAACCCAAAATTATTCATCTCGCTATAAACAAACTATAAAAAGCCACTGTTTATCCGGTGGTTTTTTCTATTTTCGTGGTGATTTTTTGCAATAAAGATGAGTACTCATCATTAATACCTGCAGGAGCAGGCGGTAATGGAAGAAATAACAAACCTGTTTGCATAGACTGCATCCTCATTTAATCTTATTTAAAAAAATGAATTTAACGCTCGAACAAATACAAGACTTTAAAGGTAAATATCCACGACAAATCTGGTCACTTTTTTTCTCCGAAATGTGGGAACGGTTCTGCTTCTACGGAATGCGCGGCATGTTGGTTTTCTTCATGATCTCCGAGCTGCATTTTGGCGATAAGCAGGCCAATCTTCAGTACGGCGCAACGCAGGCGTTTGTATACGCCTTCACCTTTGTAGGCGGTATTTTTGCCGATAAAATTTTAGGATTCCGTAAATCGTTATTTTGGGGTGGGTTGCTGATGATTGTCGGCAGCTTAATCCTTGCTTTCGAGCCCCATCAATATTTCTTTTTAGGCATTGCATTTACTGTGGTAGGTACCGGTTTCTTTAAACCCAACATTTCCACAATGGTTGGCCGGCTTTACAAACCCGACGATTCGCGCAGAGATGGTGGCTTCTCCCTATTTTATGCCGGAATTAATTTGGGGGCATTACTTGGTGGGTACTTCTGTATTGCCATTGGTAAAGGCGAAATGCTGACTTCCATAGTGCCCGAACACAAAAGATGGAATGTTGCTTTTGGTTTGGCAGCCATCGTGATGTTGGTTTCACTCATCAACTTTATTTTTACGCAGAGAAGGATGGGACCTATTGGTTTGCAACCTCAGAAAATATTGGCCGACGGTACCAAAGTAGCCCTCGAGAAATGGAAAGAATATGGCGTTTATGTACTGTCTATCATTTTTATCCCTCTTATTATGGTGATGGTTTCGGTGCCGCAATACACCGATTATTTCATGTGGACGGTAGGGCCACTCACCCTGATCTATCTGTTTTATGAAATGTCGAAAGTAACGACGCCGGAACGAAAAAAACTTTGGGCAGCATTGGTCTTCATTATTTTTTCTATTCTGTTTTGGGGAATTTACGAGCAATCCGGGGGTTCGCTTAGCATCTTTGCTGCGAAAAACCTTAATCAGGATCTGTTGGGGCTAGATGCCAACGGAGTGAATAATTCCGGGGGAGCATTTTTTATTATTTTTCTTGCACCACTTCTTGGTTTGCTGTGGATTTGGCTCAGCAAAAGAAAATTAGAACCCAATACCATTATTAAATTCGGGCTTGGATTTATCTTTTTAGGTCTGGGCTATTACATCCTTTTTGCCACTCGTTTTTTTGCCGATCTTCAAGGGGTTACTTCGTTGAATATCTTTACCATCGCGCTTCTCGTCATCACTTTTGGGGAGTTGTGTTTATCGCCTATCGGATTATCAATCATGACCAAGCTCTCCACCGAGAAATTACAGGGAATGATGATGGGAATGTGGTTTTTGGCATCGGCTTACGGACAATATGTGGCAGGAATTATAGGAGCCAATATGGCAACGGCCAAAGAAGGTGCCTCCAACGTGGATGCGCTGATGGCCTATACCGATGGTTATAAACAATTAGGAATCTATGCTTTGATCGCGGGGGTTCTGCTGATCGTGATTTCCCCATTGGTTAAGAAATTAATGCAAGAAGTAAGGTAATGGAGAGGTAAAATATTTAACACGGTCCATAAAATAAAATCTAAACGTCATGATAAGATTTTTTACAGTATTACTCGTTACAGTTTTTTCGCTTTCGTTTTCGCAAGTTCGATGGATGAGTTTGGATGAGGCCGCCACCGCACAGCAACAACATCCGAAAAAGATACTCATCAACTTTTTTGCAGACTGGTGTGCGCCCTGTAAACTGATGGATCAGTCCACCTTCAGCCATCCTAAAATCGCCCAGTATATCAATGAAAATTACTATCCCGTAAAATTTGATGCCGAGGGAGGCGATACCGTGCATATCTTCGGAAGAACGTTTGAGAATAGCGGCATATCTGCCGGTAGCAAAAGGAAACCGCTGCACGATTTCTCCAAGTTTATGAATGTAAACTCCATTCCGTCTCTGGTTTTTCTGGATGAAAAAAGTGTACCCATCACCATTGTGCAAGGATATTTGAGCGCCAAAGAACTGGACCCCTACCTCAAGATTATATCCAGCAACAACTACAAAAAATTCAGGTCGCGGGAAGAGTGGGAAAATTATCAGCGTAAAATGAAATCGGACATCAAAGAATAAAGGAACTTTCACCAATCGCTTACCAATTGATTTTCGATTGATTTAAGTGATTATTTAAATATGTACGATAGGCGGAAAACCAATGACTTCGCCCTACAGAATCTACCGGGGAAATTGCACCGCTCATATTTTGTTTGGATGTCCCTGATTTTTTCCCGAAATTCGCTCACTTGCCGGCGCCACTTTTTAGCATCGCCTCGCATTGTTCACCTTTGATGCTCGATTCGTCCATAGAATTTTTAAAAGGAATCGGTCCTGAAAAAGCCAAAATCATTCGTGCGGTTTTGGGTATATCCACTGTGGAAGATTTCCTTACCTTCTTCCCCATTCGCTACATCGACAAGAGCAAAATTGTCAACGTTGCCGACCTTACCGAAGAAACCTCTGCCGAGATCCAGCTGAAAGGTAAAATTACCGATGTGCAAGAACTAACGTATGGAAAAGGACAGAAACGCCTCACCGCTAAGTTCAGAGATGCCACCGGAACCATCGAGTTGGTTTGGTTTCGTTATTCTAAATGGATGAAAGAGCAAATCCCCATTCATCGGGAAATCTTCATTTTTGGGAAGATTAATCTGTTTAATGGCGTTTTCTCGATGTCGCACCCGGAGATCGAGACCGACGAAAAGAAAGCCCTGTCAGGAACTTTGCTCCCCATTTACTCCTCCAGCGAGAAACTCTCAAAAAGAGGCATCAACAATAAGTTTTTTCAAAATGTTGTCGCCGAAATTCTGAGGAACTTGCCTGCATTAATTCAGGAGAACCTGCCCAATTCCCTCCTGCGGAATTTAAAGCTAATGAACCGCCTGCAGGCCTATGCCAACATCCACTTTCCGCAAGATCTTGCCCACTTCGAACAGGCCAACCGCCGGCTGAAATTTGAGGAAGCATTCTTCTTTCAGTTGGGTTATGCCTTAAAAAAACATCATCACAAAACATCCATGGTGGGCAACCCCTTCCCCATCATCGGGAAATACTTCACCGAGTTCTACGATCACCATATCCCTTTTGAACTGACGGGCGCACAAAAAAAAGTATTAAAAGAAATTCGAAACGACCTGAAAAAACCGGTACAGATGAACCGCCTGCTACAAGGCGATGTGGGTTCGGGCAAAACCATGGTCGCCTTATTATCCATGCTGATGGCGCTCGACAATGGTTTCCAAAGTTGCCTCATGGCTCCTACGGAAATTCTTGCACAGCAGCATTACAACGGCATCAGCGAATTGCTGAAAGGCAGCAATGTCACCGTTCGGCTCCTTACCGGCTCTACCAAAACTGCAGACCGAAAAATCATTCATCAGGAATTATTGAGTGGCGAACTCTCCATCCTCATCGGCACCCATGCGGTGTTGGAAGAAGTGGTGCAATTCCAAAACCTTGGGCTGGCCATTATCGACGAGCAACATCGTTTTGGGGTGGCACAACGCGCACGTCTGTGGGCAAAGAACAAGATACCGCCTCATATTTTGGTGATGACGGCCACGCCCATCCCCAGAACATTGGCGATGAGTTTTTATTCGGATCTTGATGTGTCGGTTATCGACGAATTGCCGGTGGGTCGCAAAGCCATCATCACCGCGCACCGAAGGGAGAAAGACCGCTTGTCGGTTTTCCGGTTTGTGCAGGATGAAATTTTGAAAGGGCGGCAGGCCTACTTTGTTTACCCACTCATCGAGGAATCCGAAACCATGGATTATAAGAACCTGATGGAAAATCTGGAACACATCACCGAGTTTTTTTCCGACTGCAACGTAACCATGCTGCATGGCCGAATGAAACCCGATGAAAAGGAGAAAAACATGGCGTATTTTGCATCGGGAAAAGCGCAGATTATGGTGGCAACCACCGTTATTGAGGTGGGGGTTAATGTGCCCAACGCATCGGTGATGGTGATCGAGAGTGCCGAGCGCTTCGGCCTCTCGCAGCTGCACCAGCTGCGTGGCCGGGTAGGTCGCGGTGCCGAACAAAGCTACTGTATTTTGCTCACCAGCGATCAACTGAGTCGCGATAGCCGAACCCGCATCAAGACGATGACGGAAACCAACGATGGCTTCCGCATTTCGGAGGTTGATATGCAACTGCGCGGGCCGGGCGACCTTTTGGGGACGCAACAAAGTGGGGTGATCGATTTTAAGAAACTCGACCTGCTTACCGATGCCCACATCATCAAAGTGGCACAAACCACCGTAGAGCAGCTTATACAACTCGATCCTACCCTGCAACATGCTGATCACCAGTCGCTGCGCCAATATTATATTCAACAATACCGGGGGAAAAATAAGTGGGGGCAAATTTCCTAGTCCCCATGCCTGTTTCAAGATAACTTCGAGCCCTTTAGATGGAGTTAAAATGCACAAAATGTGCTTTTTATGGTTATTGTATTAAATAATTGGCTACATTTATTCCATTAATAACCAAAACTTTATTACAATGCCAATCACTAATTTAAACAACACACACCTGAGCGCGGCAGAGATTACCGCAGCCAACGACGCCATTACTGCACTGGAAACTGCACTGGCCACCCTTACCATCTCCCTTACCCCCGAAGAGCGACAACAATACGGGAGCATCAACGAGCAAAACAAACTCTTTGTGAACAAAGTAGTCGACTATCGGCGAAACAACCCTACCCTCTCGGTAACCGATGTGGATTGGGCAGAGTTCGAGAAAGACCATACCAGCCGTGCCAACATCGAGAACCTGCTGAACCGCATCGATGCGGTGGCCACCAAACTGAAAAATGCCAAAACACTGCACGACTATGACAATTACCAGGCAGCGTTAGACGATTATGCATACACCGGCTACCGCGCCAGCACAGGCGCCGATGGCTACGAAACCAAGTACAACGAATTGAAACAATTCTTTACACGAACTACAAAAAAAGAACCTCCAAAAGAGGGCTGATTTACCTATGATCAGGAGATAGCTCGCCGAAAGGTGGGCTATTTTTTTTGGTCAATTCGGGTCGTTTGGTCCAAGAAACCGCTCTACAACCTCTTCATTGGGGTTCCGAACCTAAAATTTGGGGTTGCATAACCTAAAAATATACGTTCCGAACCCCGTCGTTGAGGTTCCAGACCTAAAATTTGGGGTTGTATAACCTAAAAATATACGTTCCGGACCCCGTCGTTGAGGTTCCAAACCCCGCGGACGGACTAAAAGACCCCAATGGAAGAGTAAAATGGCGGATCTCCTCAGATACGCGAATGTAAAATGGGATGGAAGTGATCGGAAGCCGCAACAAAAAGGATTTCAAAAACTCCGCTTTGCCGCCAAAGAATGATTACACCAATAAAGCCAGCTATGGATCGATCAGGATTTTTGGTTGACTCATCAACATGATATGCAGAGAAGTGGGTGAATATGGCCTATTATTATTTTTTTCAATTCCATTGTCAATCATTTATTTTAAATATTTTTGTGGCAATGAAAAGATTAACTCAACTGTTTTTTATCGTGTGGATGACGGCTGTTTTTGGCCAGTCGAAAATTGTAGTCAAAAATGCGGAAAGCGGCGCGCCCATTGGCGATGCATCCATCCTCTGCAAGAACAAATTGGTGGGCAAAACCAATGCACAGGGGCAGTTGGAATTTCGCAGCAAATGCCGAAAAGTAGAGGTGAAAGCGCCTGGTTTTTATGATTACGATGTGGTGGTCGATAAAGTAATGGAAGCGCCATTGCTGAAAGCCGATGCCAAAACCCATTCCATAGAGGCCGTCCTTATCAACGATAAAAGCGACCCGCTGGCACTGGCCATTTTAGATAAAGTGAACGATCGTTTTAAAAATAATTCGCCAGAGAGCTTGGATTCTTACCAGTTTAAATCCTACGAAAAAATATCCTACGATCTTGATGAAGACAGCATTGCGGCCTACACCCGCGATATGAACGAAAAAATCGACTCGCTGAAAACCCTTCCCGAAAAAAAACAAACCAAAAAAGAGAAAAAAGATTCCACCGAATCGCTGAATATGATGCACCTGATGACGGGGAGCAAGCTTTTTCTCTGGGAGCGCGCCTCGGAGTTTTTATACTCTAAAAAACTGGGAGAGAAGATCAATGTGCTCGATAATCGTGTGTCTGGTTTGCAACAACCTATTTACGAAATGCTCTCGCTACGCAGCAACCGCAACCGAATTCCCAGAGAGATCCGCAAAGAAAACCGATCGCTGTACCGTTATTTCTTAACCGATAGCATCGATATTGATGGAAGAAAAAACTACGTGATTCGCTTTCGGGATGCAGGCATTAAAACCGCAGTGCAACGAAGAAAATACAATGGCTTTATCTATGTGGATGCCCAAACTTACGGCCTGAAAAAGATTGAAAGCAACAGCCACAAAAAGAGCGAAGGCAGCATCACCAGCGTATGGATCCCCATTGCCGACAAGTGGTTCCTGTCTAAGGAAAACCTCAAAATAAAAATGGGGATGACCTACGTGGACGATAAAATGAAGAAAGACGAAACCACCGGCGAAAAGATAGAAAACAAAGATCGCCGCGGTTTTGGCAATTACGTGTACATGATTGCCGATTATTTTGATTTCAAAACCCCGGTTGAACTCACCAAGAAAGATTTCTCCGGCTACTCAATGTCGGTGATCCGCACTGATGGCAGCACCATTCAGCAATACCGTACCGATTCGCTTTCGCAGCGCGAAAAAATGACCTATACCAAAATCGACAGCGTGGGGCAAAAATACAAGCTGGATCAAAAACTGAACGTTTTGCGTGGCTTGCTGTATGGCGACATCCGTTTAGGTAAGTTTAACCTGGATGCCACCGATTTGGTGGAGTATAATAATTATGAGGGCGTGCGCCTGGGGCTTACCTTTAAGGGCAATGAAAAACTGAGTCGCTACCTGTCGCCCGATGCGTATGTAGCGTATGCTTTTAAAGATCGTGCATGGAAGTATGGCGCTGGAATCGATGTAAAGACAACACTTAAAAAAGTATCTTTCTTCCGGGCCGAGTTTTACCATGATGTAGATGCAGCAGGTCGATATAACCAGGATTTGTGGAACATCATTATGCGCATCATGAACTCGGGTGTCGACCTGAACAATGCGAACTTCTACCAATACCAGGGTGGTAAAATTTCTTTTCAGCACGATTTAACCAATGCCCTCACGTTTAAAATTTCGGCAAAGCGAGATCGTGAAGAGGCGTTGTTCAACTACAATTTTATGGATCGCGGCAACCGTTTTGAGAACTTTGCCACGCAACTTACGCTGCACTATTCGCCACGATCTAAAAATATCATGACGCCTTCCGGCAAATTCACCTACGAACAAAACTACCCCGATTTTTTCTTGAATTACGAGCAAGGCCTACGCAGTTTAGGCGGTGAGCTGCAATACAGCCGCTTCGATTTTCTGGCGCAACACCGCTTCCGCACGAAGATTGGGGTTACTGGGTTTAGGGTATATGCGGGCTTAACGGTGGGCGATGTACCTATCTGGCATCAGTTTGTGTCTAATGGTTTAGGCGATGGCAAAGATGCGCTTAACTTCAACCTTACCTCTTACCTTGGTTTTGCAACAATGAAAGGCGGGGCTTATTATAATGATAAATTCGTGGGCTATTATTTTACCCACCGCATCCCGTGGTACTTCCGAACTATTGGTAAAACCGTTTCCAGTTTTGATTTGGTGTACAAAGGTGAAATTGGCAATATGCGCAATCCGCAACACCATCAGTTCCAATTCAGCACCCTCGATAAATTGTATCAGGAGGTAGGGTTAGAGTATAATAATTTCCTGGGAACTTCCTTCAACCTTGGCTTCTTCTACCGCGTGGGCCAATATGCCACCAACCGTTTCGGCGAAAATTTCGCCATCCAGCTCAAGCTTAAATTTTTAGGATTTTAAACATGAAAAATATACAGATAAGAGCCACCGCTTTTTTTGACCTTTTGAAAAACGCAGACACCTCGATGTGGGAAATTTTCTCGCAAATGATTGATGGCGAAGAAAAAGAAATCATCTTTCTGGACAACGAAGACAAAGTGCTGTTCAACTACATACTGCCCAAAACATTAGAACAATTGAACAGCGACCGCGAGAAATTTGCCGCCGAGTATGCCGACAAACTTTCGGGGATGAATTAATTAAAACAGTTCGTTTACCACCTTTACCGCCTCTGCCACATCGTGTACCCGAAGAATTTTGGCACCGTTTTTCAAAGCCAATCGATGAAGTTGGCGGGTTTCTTCAACGATATCTAAAGGCGATTTACCTAAGGGTTTATAGATAAAAGATTTTCGAGAAATACCCACCAATACCGGTAGTTGGCCAAAACCAACAAAAGATAATTCCTGCAACAACTGATGATTTTGCTCAACAGTTTTGCCAAAGCCAAAGCCCGGATCCAGGATAATGTCTTTTATCCCCAAGTTGCGTAGTTCCGCGACCTTAGCAGAGAAATAATGGTTGAGGGTTAGTAATACATCGCCCTCCATCGTTTTATTATGCATCGATTCGTAGGTGTTGTTCACATGCATCAATACATAAGGCAACCCGGTGGATGCTACCGTGGCTAACATTTCAGAATCGTAATATCCGCCCGAAATGTCGTTCACCAAATCAATTCCCTCATCGTAACCAAAACGCACCACGTCGGCATAAAAAGTATCGAGCGAAATAAGCGTAGCTGGAAATTCCTTTTTCAGCAGTGCAATGGTGTTACCGATGCGTTCGATCTCTACTGTGGCGGGCAATCGCTCTGCCTTTGGCCTTGTTGATTGGGCACCAATATCGATAATGCTTGCTCCTTCGCTCACCATTTTTTCTGCATGTTGCAGCGCCGATTTTTCATTGTTGAACTGAGCCCCATCCGAGAACGAATCAGGGGTAAGATTCAGGATTCCCATCACTTGAGGCGTGCGGAGGTCGAGCAGGGTTCCACGACAGTTGATGGATTGCTGTGGTTGATAAGGGAAAGCATCTTTCATCCTGCGAATGTAGCAAAATATTGCATGCTGAAAAATCAGGATTCTGTTGCTTACGCTTCCGTTTTAGCTCATTTTTTACTACCTTTGATCCTTATTGAATATGATGACCACAACAGCTCTACAGTTCGATGAAATTATAGCGCAATGCCGTGAACTATTTCAAAAAAAACAGACGGATTACGGTGCGTCGTTCAGGATCTTACGAACGCTTTCGGTTATTGACCAAATACTGATTAAGGTAAAAAGTGTAAGGAATTACCAAATTACAGGCGTTTCTAAAGTCGGCGAAAGCGAAGAGGAAAATTTCGTAGCGATCGTGAATTACTCGGTCATTGGGCTCATCCAAATTACAAAAGGCGTTGCCGACGATTTTGATGGAACCCGAGAAGAAATGATGATGCTGTACGATCGTTTTACTGCTGAAGCCAAAGCCCTGATGGAAAGAAAAAACCACGATTACGGAGAAGCTTGGCGAGATATGGAAATCCCTTCGATTACTGATATGATTTACCAGAAGATTCTTCGCATGAAAATGATTTTGCGCAACCGCGAAGTGACACTTGCCTCCGAAGGGTTGGATGCTAACTTCTACGACATGCTGAATTATTCGGTTTTTTGCCTGATAAAATTAACCGAGCAAAAAGAAACACCTCCTATACAATTTATTTAGAGAGAACCATTTCTACTCACCCTTAATTATAGAAATTGCCCCATATGAAACGAATTTTACGAATTATAGTCGCCCTGATTTTCATCGCATCCGGATTTGTAAAAGCCGTCGATCCTGTAGGTTTTTCTTTTAAGTTAGAAGAGTATTTTGCGCCAGGTGTTTTCAATATGCCTTTCTTTGAAAAGCAAGCATTACCACTTGCCGTATTGGTCGTATTGATCGAGTTGGTATTTGGCTTTATGCTGTTGCTGAGGATCCGTTTGAAGCAAACCTTAGTGGTGCTGATCGCCCTATGTGTTTTCTTTGCATTTCTCACCTTTTATTCCGCCTACTTTAATGTAGTAACCGATTGCGGTTGTTTTGGGGATGCACTTAAATTTACCCCTTGGCAAAGCTTCTGGAAAGATATTGTTTTGCTGATAGCGCTTTTGATCCTTTGGATGCTTTACCGAAAAGATTTTACCGAAGCAAACAACGGCAAATCCAGATTTTCTGGTTTAATGGTACTGATGATCGCTATGGTTTTTGTTATTTGGCATGGTATGGCGAAGGAACCACTGATCGACTTTCGGCATTACAAAATAGGAACCGACATGAATGTGGAAAAGGCCAAAATAAAAGCCCAACCCTCCGAGTATAAAACATTCTACGTTCTAAAAAACACCAAAACCGGAGAAATCATCGACATCAACCAAGATGAATACGTAAACAAAGAAGAATATTGGAAAGAAGGATCTCCCTGGAAGATCGAGGAAGGAAAAACCACTTCAAAAATCACGAAGAAAGGATACGACTCCGAGATCGTAAAATTTAAACCAGAAACCAGTGATGGCGTCGATCTTACCGATGAAATTCTTAGTGCTCCCAAAGCTGTTTTGATTTTCTCTTACGATCCGCAGCATGCGCCTCGCGACATTATGGATGCTGCAGAAGCAAAGTTGAAAACAGAAAAAGATGCTTACATACTAGGAATCTCTAACAATCCGAATACCTTTAAAACCATTAATAATGCAGTGATGGACGGCACCGCCATTAAAACCATTGCACGCAGCAATCCTTTCATTTTAATTTTGAAAAAGGGCAAGATTGTCAACAAACTGCCGGCAAAAGAATTTGTCAGCGAATAATTAACACATTATACCAAACTATAATAACAAATGCAAAAATCTAATAAATCCATCGCTGGTTACCATTTACTCATGATTCTTTCGTCGGTCGATGGAAATTTCGCACCAGAAGAAGGACTCAAAATCCAAGAATATCTGGCGGAAGAATTTCCGTTCCGGATGAACCTCGACAACGAATTGGAGGTTATAGCCACTTTGCAACCCGAGGATTGGAAAGATCACTTTGAGTTCCACGCAAGATGCTTCCAAGAAGACTCTACCGCGGAAGAAAGAAAAAACTTCATCAGCTTTGCCAAGAGTCTCATCAAAGCCGATGACCAGGTGAGTGAAGACGAACACCGTTTTTATGTGCTCCTGAAAAACCTTTGGAAAATTGCTTGATAAGCAACAATTATAAATTATAAAAGTTTTAATAAAATGAGAAGAAAGATCGTAGCAGGAAACTGGAAGATGAACAAAAACGTAATCGATGCACAACAGCTAATGGCTGAATTGAAAGATTACAAGAACAACACTACCACCAACTGCGAAGTATGGATTGCACCACCTTCAATTTATTTGATGATGGCCAAAGACCTTTATGAAAACGATGAAGTTGGTGTTTTTTCGCAAGACATGAGCGAGCATGAAAGTGGCGCTTACACAGGAGAAATTTCTGCAGGAATGCTGGAATCTATTGAAGCAACAGGATCCATCATCGGCCACAGCGAAAGAAGACAATATCATGGCGAAACCGATTCGCACTGCAACAAAAAAGTAAAATTAGCACTCGAGCATGGATTAATACCGATTTATTGCAATGGTGAAACGCTGGAACAAAGAAAATCCGGCCAGCATTTAGACGTGGTAAAAAACCAAACAGAAGTGGCTCTTTTCACGTTATCTGCAGAAGAAATTAAAAAAGTGGTGATTGCTTACGAACCTGTTTGGGCCATTGGTACTGGCGAAACGGCAACCCCAGAACAAGCACAAGAAATCCATGCGCATATTCGCCAGCTGATTGCAGGAAAATATGGCCAGGAGGTTGCTGATGAAGTCTCCATCCTTTATGGTGGATCCGTAAAACCAGATAATGCTGTTGAGATTTTCTCTCAGCCCGATATCGATGGTGGTTTAATTGGTGGAGCAGCACTCAACAAAAATGATTTCGCAAAAATTATTGAAGCTTTCAATTAATAAATCTTCCAGCAAAGTCGTAGAAAACCTCTTCCCTATTTTGGAAAGAGGTTTTTCGTTTCTATAATATTCAGCGAATTAAAGGTTATCAAAAAAGCCATCTCAAATGGGATGGCTTTTGACATTTTATTCCAGAAACTTATTTATATTCTTCAATCGTTTTGTTAAGCAAATCGATTTGCTGATTAATGGTAGGACTGGTTGGATTTGCTTTTAAAACCTGCATTTTCTTGGCGAGACCATCTTTCAGAATTTGCACGATCATCATTTTTGCCTGCGGGTTTTGACCAATCTGACTTTTGACCATCTTTAAGGTGCTGGTAATATTGGAAGTTGCCTTTAAATTGTCCGAACTCATGATCCAGTTAAACGCCTCTTCAGCAGAAGCACCCAACTCAGGATTTTGAAATTTCACAAAAGGATAAAATGCTGCAACGGATGCCACAGCCGGCATTTGTTTCTCCACTTTATTTTTAACAATGGTGGGCAATAGCAAAGAAATCAATTCATCATCTGCTTGCTCTAAATCGAGCTGATTGGCAAGCGCTGCCACCCGAGACGGATCCGATATAGCAATAGCCCCTAATGATGCGCCTTTCACTGCGTTAGAAACCGCATTTATCCCTTTTTCGTAAAGCGAAGCATATTTCTTATCTTTTGTTTTAGACAAAGCGGTTATTGCGGCTGCCTGCACCAATGTTTTAGGATCGTTGGCTGCCAGTTTTTCCACCTCTGATAGTGCGACTTTTTGCTGATCCGATTTAGACAAGTCGAATCCGCTTAACGCTTTCATTCTTATTCTAAAATTTTGATCTTTTAGCGCTGCTACCAACGTTTTTACTGAGGTGGCATTAGTTGATGCATTCTCCGTTGCATTAGCTACTGCATTGTATCGACTTTGGAAATCGGTTGAATTGGAGTATTGCGTAAAAAACTGCTCAGGTGTTTTATTTTCTGTAATGGTTGCCAACAAAACTCCATCTGCGTTGATATTGATCAAATCTGGCGTTTTAGATACGGGGAAGGTAAAATCGTTATTTGCTTTGGCATTAACCCATACTTTTTTGCGGATCGGTTTTCCGTTTTCGAATACATCAATGGCCAGTGGAAACTGGAAATATTCAGTTTGACCTTGGTTAATTGAAACCGTCAATTCTTTCTTAACTGGATCAAAAGAAGTGGTGTACGACAATTTAGGATTGCCACTGCCGTAATACCATTGATTAAAGAACCAGTTTAAATCTTTACCTGACACTTTTTCTAATGCCAAACGCAGTTGCTGCGCTTCGCCAGTACCGTACTCGTTGGTTTTAAGGTAATCTGTTAACCCTGCAAAAAAGGCATCATCGCCCAGGTAATTTCGGAGCATGTGCAGAATGGATCCGCCTTTGTTATAGGTAACACCATCGAACATATCTTCTCTCGAATGATAATTGAACCGCACCAAATCTTTAGAAACATTGGACGGATCATGAAAATACCCTTCACGAGCTTTCATCAAAGTATAATCAGCAAAATCTTTTCCGTACTTGTGTTCGTTCCAAAGATATTCGGAATAGTTGGCAAAAGACTCATTCACCGTGAGGTTCGACCATGATTCAGTCGTTACCAAATCACCAAACCAGTGGTGAAAGAGTTCATGGGAAATAACATCTTCCCAGCGGTTTTCATCGATTAAATCTCCAGGTTTTTGTTGAGCTTTGTCTGAGTGAAGGACTGCCGTGGTGTTCTCCATCGCGCCGGAAACGTAATCTCTGGCGGTCATCTGCGCATATTTGGCCCATGGATAATCGTACTTTAGTAACTTAGAAAAGAAACCAATCATTTCGGGGGTATTGCCAAAAATCTGTTTGGCATAGGGCTCATATTCCTTTTCCACATAATAGTCCACCGGAATATTTTGCCATTGGTCCTTCACTACTGCATAATCGCCGACCCCCATAAAGAAAAGATAAGGTGCGTGTTTTTTGTCCATCACCCAATAATCGGTGCGCATGCCATTCGCTTCTTTCACCGAAGATTTCATTAAACCATTCGATAAAGTGACGTATTTATCCGGCACTGTCATGTAAATTTCCTGAGTGGTTTTTTGGTTGGGTTTATCGATAGTAGGGAACCAAGCCGAGCTCGCTTCCGTTTCGCCCTGCGTCCAGATTTGAACGGGCTTATCTGGGTCTTTTCCTTGTGCATTAATGAAGTAAAGTCCTTTTGCATCGGTTATGGCAGCACTTCCCTTTTCTGCCACTTCGTTAGGTCTTGAGGTATATTTGATGTAAACTGTATAATCTTGATTTTTGTTGTAGGTTTTATCAAGATTTATTTTGAGTTTCTCGTTTTTGTAATCAAATTTAAGTGGTGATTTTGATCCATTTTTATCCAACGCCACTTCGTGGATCAGCATTGCCTTTGCATCCAGCACCAAAGAATCTGAGCTATAAAAATAAGGTGACGCCGTGATCCATGCTTCACCATTCATTTGCTCTTTTTGGAAATCGAAATTCACCTTTAATTTAGTGTGCTTTAGCTCAGTGTACTTTGTTGAGGTTGCTCTGTAAATCTCTGTTCTGCCAGAAGTATCAGTTTGCGCAAGAGCGATTCCGTAACTGCCGAAACTACAGAGAAAAAGTGCGGCGATAAGTATTTTTTTCATTAGATCGAATGTATCGTTGTTGATGGTTTAAAAAATATAAGTGTAGATTTTTGACGAATTGTTACAGCAAAGATGAGCATTTTGATCCATCTAAAAAGGATGTTAAGCAGTTTTTGGGGATTGCTCTTTGATGGAAGAAACAGCAAAAACTAAACCTCTTTAAGTTAAACCACTACAATACCATAAGATTGCAAAAGCCCTATAAGTCCGTCTGCTGAAAACTTTGCCCCTTTGATTTTATTCCTATGAGGATTAACATGGAAGTGTCTTGCGGTCACAAAATCCGCTTTTTCCAAATTAGTATTATCGAAAATTGCACCACTAAGATCAGAATCCTCAAAATCGGAATGGTGAAGATTGGCTTCGGTAAAATCTACTTCTACCAACCGACAGTTCCGAAATACTGTTTTTGGAATATCCAGTTTATAGAAAACTGCATGATCGAGCAATGAACTGACAAATTCCATATCTAAACCAAAAGGATTGAGATTTTCAAAATTGCTACCAATTAATTTACAATCCGAAAAAAGAACCTTTCGAAGTGCCGTATTGTTCCATTTTGAAAGTGAAAAATCACAATTCAAAAAAGTACAATTATAAAACTGGTATTCTGTAAAATCAAACTCTGAAAAACGCAAATTCCGAAAAGAACAGTTTTCGTATTCAGCTTGTGCCAAAAACGAAACCCCATCAAAGACTTCATCCTGAAAAATTCCTCTCATCATCGAATATTTAAATGGCCACCGGCGCTTTGATTCCCGGATACGGGTCGTAATTTTCCAGCGTAAAATCCTCAAAATCAAAATCAAAAATGTTTTTCACTTCCGGATTGAGTTTCATGGTTGGCAGCGCTTTTGGTGTTCGGGAAAGCTGTTTTTGAACCTGCTCAAAATGATTATTATAAATATGGACATCGCCAAAGCTGTGAACATAATCGCCTACTTCAAGACCTGTAACCTGCGCCACCATCATCAGTAACAACGCATAACTTGCGATATTGAAAGGCACGCCCAAAAATACATCGGCACTTCTTTGGTAGAGTTGCAACGATAGTTTTCCATCGGCCACATAAAACTGAAATAATGCATGGCAAGGCGCTAATGCCATATTTGGAATTTCTGCTGCATTCCATGCGGATACAATTAATCGTCGGGAATCTGGATTTTTTTTGATTTGTTCGATCACTTCAGAAAACTGATCGACCACCTTATTATCTGCTCCTTTCCAACTGCGCCATTGTACACCGTAAACGGGACCAAGATCTCCGTTTTCATCGGCCCATTCATTCCAAATGGAAACGCCGTGATCGTTCAAGTATTTAATGTTCGTATCACCTTTTATAAACCACAACAATTCATAAATAATGGATTTCAGGTGAACTTTTTTGGTGGTAACCAAAGGAAAACCTTTTGATAAATCATATCGCAATTGGTAGCCGAAAACACTTCTTGTTCCCGTTCCGGTGCGGTCTTCTTTATCGGTTCCGTGATCTAAAATATGCTGAAGTAAGTCGAGGTAGTTTTGCATTCTGTAAAATAAAAATCCATCAAATTTATAAAAAATGAGGGAATTTTGGTCAGCAAATATTTTTTGTTTCTAAAAGCATGTATAAAATTTTACTGATTTTCTTTATAGCTACAGCAAATCACTTTTCCTGAATTTTGATGCTGTTTTGAGCGTATTTTTTACTACCTCTTTTCATTTAGTCCGCTAAAAGAAATTCATTGACATCCATTTTGCAAATTGATGCCAAAGGGTACTTTCTCCACCAATAGGAATGAGGATTTGATCTTTAAACATCATTAAAACAAAAATCAACAGATAGGGACTCGTCAGCATTTTCCGTTTGAATTTAATTTTTTCAATAACCATCAAAACCAAAGGAATGCCATACAAAATGACCGACATAAGCATCAGAATCCATAGTTTTCCACTGGCAATGATTACCGGAACCATCCTTCCCATGGCAGGTTCTACAATAACGAGCGACGTTGCAATGATGAAACTGATATGCACAAATAGTTTTTTGGCATTTAGAACAGCCGCCAAATAAAAACCAACAAAATAAATAGCATCCACAAAAGGCCTGATCAGTGTTGCTAAAATTTCGGCTTCAGGTTTGTGTAAAGCTAATTCTCTGTCATAACTAAATTTTGTCATTGCCAAAATTGTGAAGAGAATAACCGCCACCACACCATACGAAAATTTACCTAAAACACGATGCCAAGCAAGTTTTTTCTTTCGAATTAACATCGGTTGAATAATCAGTAATGCAAACCAAATTAAGAATGAAATTGCATGCAAATGCATTATAAATGGTAATTCCACAAAATCTGGAAAGAATCCAAAATAGGACTGATAAAATCCACCAATGGTCACCAAAAGAATAATGACAAAAAAAACAGGTAGAAAACGATAGGTTTTTATCATAGCTGTGCTTTTTAATTATGAAATTTTCGACAGCTCCAAAATTAATTTTTGCCAAAATAGCGTGCCTGGAATAATGAGCAGTAAAATAATTTCCAAAAGCCAAAGTATAAAAATCATAAAATAAGGACTTTTGAGAATAGATCTTTTGTATCTGAACTTTTCATACAAGAAAACGATTGATGTAAATATAAACGGGATTAGAATGACGGACATTCCTAAACCAGGTTTGATCAGATTTAATAACCTTGCCAATCCCGGATTGAGAATCACTAAAGAAGTTGCTAAAATAAATGCCACGTGCCATCGTAAATTTTTGGAATTGATCACTGCAATTGCGTAAAAGCCAGCTAATGAAAGCATATCTAAAAATGTTATAAACGCATTCATAGAAGCATCTGGCAAAGAATCGGCAACTTCTGCCGGCAATTTTTTTAAACGAAGCAAAGCGATTGTAAGGATTAAAACAGGAATGAGAAGATAAGATAATTTACCCAGCGTTTTATGCTTTTCAAATTGTTTTTTGCGAATAAGGATTGGTTGAACGAGCATCAGGGCAAACCAGCCGGAAAATGCCAAGAAGTGAATATGAATCAACCCACCGAAATTTGAAAACTTGGGAAAATGGCTGAGATAAGATCGATAAAATCCCGCTAAACTTAGCGCAATAATGACCATTGGGATCCAAATAAGGAGCGAGATTTTCTTTTCCATTTTATGCGATTGGGGAATATTTTATTTTTGAAAAAGAATTTAGCTTTTTTCACTGAACAAACTCAATCCCAACCAATATGCGGGAGCCAGAACGATTGCAGGAACCATAAATGGAAAATAAAAATCGGGATTTCCGTTCAGAAATAAAAAGCAAAAAATAATTCCGATCACACAAAATAATCCTATTACATTTCCTTTCCATTTCTTGATGAAAGAATGATGCATTAAAATGATGGTCAACCAAGCAATCGAAATATAAAGCAAAATGCGTCCTGCAGCATAATAGTTCACATTTTTCACCACATACTCTACAAAAAATGTTTTTGAATCTTTTCCGGAATCGACCCAATTTCTAATTTTTTCGGTGAAAAAGAAGGAATCACCGCTGTCCCACAAAAGTATTGGCAAAGCCAAAATCAATGGAAGTACAATCAATTTTCCGCTTATTTTCAACGTGTTCCAATACTGTTTCAAATAAAGAAAAATGGCAAAATATAAGATCAAAACTGCCAAAATTAAAAGTGCATACCTTGTTTTCTCAACATGACTGGCTTCAAATAGGGTTTCGTCTTCGCGCGGTGGTCCCAAATGCAAAGGAATCATCACAATCATCCCCACAAGAAACAAAAGAATCGCTGTTCTTTTCAAGGGATAAGTTCCAATTAAAAAATCTTTTTTAAGGATGAACAGCAAAAAGATCATCAGCACAAAGATCCCGACGCAAATGCCCAAATAAGAACCGAATTCTGCAGGGGCAACAGGATTCGAAGTGAAATTTTCGGTTATGGGCAAAAACGGAATCAACACCAATAAAATATTGATAATAATGGATAGAATTTTTTTCATACTACTTCGATTTTAAAAGATCTTTTAATGTTTTCAGTTTCTTGTCTTCGTAAATTTCTTTGAATTGTTTGAACTGCATATATCCATATACATAAGGATCTGCCGCTGCTTTTTCGTAATTTTCGGTGAAATATTGTTCTATCGTTTGACCTTCAGGAACCGGATTTTTTAGTTTCGGAATAATGAGATTTAATTGCTCATAAATTTGTTTCAGTTCTTTGGCTTTTCCATTTTCGCGCCACCACAAAATGGCCACTTGGTTAGCAAAATACTCGGAATCGTAGTTATTTTTAAATTTGATTTTATGGGAGTCTTCCACAGAATGTCCCATTTCATGAATGATATAAAACCCGTTAAAAAGCAGTCCAAAAAGATTTTCCCCTTGCGTTTCACCTCCTGCTAAATCGTAGAAAAACGTTTTCTGATCGGGAATTACCTGTTCCCAAAGCGGAAGATGAATTCCCTCCTTGTTGATGAAAATTAAATAAGGCGTGGTATCAACCTTTACCGGAACCAAGACTTTCGTTTTGGGGTAGATTTTCTCAATAGCTGTACTGAACTCTTTTACCACCATTTCTGCTTGTTTCTTCAGAAGAACCGAGTCCGAGAAAAGGGAAAATAGTTTTTGTTGACATTGCAACTGCGTAAAAAACAAGAATGCTAAAATGGAGAATAGTTTCATCTTTATTTGTGCTTGAAATTTAAGTTCAGTCACAAATATAGAAATCTGAAACCGGTAAAAAACGGGTGTTTTCACCCTATTTACGATTTACGTTGCTTTGAAAAAGTATTGAGAATGCACTGCTGAAGAGAATCTCGAGTTTTTGACTATTGATAACAGTTTTCATTGCGCTCAGCACGACATATTTCCACTGTAGCCCGAATGAAAATCACCTGCCTCATCGCTTGCTAAGAAAATAAGACCAATAGTTGTAACTCAGACAAAATCGTAAACGCCGTTTTTCCAACCCAATATTTTTGAGGAATCCGCCTGGAGCCAGTTCTTTAAAACAGTGGCATAGACCTTCCGAAAATCTTCGGTGTAGATGAGATCGCCTTCATTAAGGTTTGCCAAATCAGGTAGAGAATTCAGGTGTCCTTTTTTCCTGAGTCCGCCAGAAATAAAAAACATTTGATTGGCCGTGCCGTGATCCGTTCCTTTGCTGGCATTCTGCGAAACGCGACGCCCAAATTCAGAAAAAGTCATGAGCATCACTTTGTCGAATAAACCATTTGTCTTCATATCTGCCACAAAGGATTCCACGGCGTTATTGATTTCTGCAAAAAGTTTGCTTTGTCTTTCATTTTGGTTGATGTGCGTATCGAAACTACCAATTTCCAAGTAATACACCTTCGTGTTAATATCTGATTTAATGAGTGACGCCACGGTTTTAAAATCTTTGCCCAATTTGGAATCGGGGTAAGACTGATCAGTTGGCTTGGCTTTACTTTGTTCGAAAATATAACCTGCATTCTGAATGGTAGATCCTAAAGTTTGATACAGATAATCAACAGTTTCATTGTCGTGATGATGGTTATCGTACAAAGATTTGAAGAACTTTTCGCGACTGGTTTGGTACAATTTATTCGGATCGCGAAATGCAATCGCCTTGTTATTATTTCCTTTCAGTGCCAAACTCAACATATCATCCACTTCAAGTGCCTGTGTAGGGTTTTTGCAGGCATAACACGCTTCGTCCAAGTATCTTCCGAGCCAGCCGGTTTCCAAATATTCGTCACTTCTGCTGGCACTTTGCCAAATGTCCATGCTCCTAAAATGGGATTTATCAGGGTGTGGATATCCTACATTATTCATGATGGCCATTTCGCCGGCATCAAAAAGAGTTTTAAAATAAGGCAGAGCAGGATTAATCCCGGAATCATCATCCAAACGAAGGGCATCTTTTATACTGATTTCACTCCGGTTCCTAAAATAAATATCGTTTCGAACGGGTATCACTGTATTCAACCCGTCATTTCCTCCACTTAATTGCAAAACTACGAGTATTTTATCTTGGGCTTCTAAAGCTTCGGGCAGCGACATCGCAGTCAAAAAATTAGGAACAAAAAAAGATCCCATGGCTAAGGAACCAATTTTCAAAAAATCTCTTCTTTTAATTTGCATAATAATACATTTTGGAATGAAAAAATGGAAGACAATCAGCAGAGTTGATATTCGGGGGTGCTCATCCAGTCAATTATATTTATTTTCACAGACTGATCACTGAATGATGAAATGGTTTTATCGTTCTGTCGGTTCTGTATTTGCAGCAGATAATCAGGAATATTTTTTCCGGCGAAAACTTCTTCTATTTGCTTCCAGTTGATGTCGATTTTAGGATTTTTATATACCTTTTCCAGTGCTGACCTATTTTTTTGTCCCATATCCAGATCATCATTTTCTTTCGCTTTATAATCCATCGGTCTCAGCCCGCTCCAAATTTGTGGAAGTTGCATCCGGAGCAATAGCGACGAGCTGTCGATCCACGCTTTTCCGCTGGGCCAGCCAGCGACATTAGGAGGATAGAGCAACATTTGTCCTAAAAGTTGTTGGTACTGAATTAAATTCTGCCTGTCACCAATATTCATGGGTAATACTCTTCTTATACCCACCATCAACTCGATAGGAGATTTTATTTTTGAGCCAATGTTCTTCTGATCATAAAACCAATCGGCACTGAAAATTTCGTGAAGCAATGCAGTGATGTCATAATTTGAATTTACAAACTTACTGCTCAGCTGATCTACAATTTTTTCATCCAGCGATTCATTAACAAAAAAACGATAAAGCTTCGCAACAATAAACCGAGAAGTTGCTTTTTGCTCCAAAATGATATTCAGAATATCGTCACCCTTAAAATTACCTGTTTTACCAAGAAATGTTTTATCGCCTTGGTCGTGTTGCTTTTCTTTAAAAATAAAAGTACCATCTTTCTGGTACGCCCAACCGGTAAAAGCCCTTGCCGCTTCACGAATATCCTTTTCGGTATAATTTCCTCTTCCCATCGTGAACAACTCCATGACTTCTCTGGCAAAATTTTCGTTGGGATGATTCTTCACGTTCTGCTGGTTGTTCAAAAACTGGAGCATAGCAGGAGATCGTGACACCTCAAATAACAAATCTCTAAAATTCCCCAATGCATTTTTACGAATAACACCTAGCATTTGCTGATTGAAAGCCGCATTAACCACTCTTGTTGCAAAATGTCCGTGCCAGAAAAAAGCCATTTTTTCTCTCAGCTGATCATCAGCTGCAACCATCTGATCGAAAAAATTGAGATTAATTTCTAAAGTTTGCTTTCGGTTGAGCTGCTGAATTTGTTTTCTGGTTTCAGCATCTGTTTTACTCAATGTTTGATAATCAATATTAGCCGCCGGCGTATCGAAGTGAATATCTGAAAAAGATTTCTTCGAAAATAAATCTCTGAGCACATCCCGGGTTGGAATCTTTTCCAGATTTATCAATTGCGAAAGCGAAGGACCAAAACCGGCTCGCCAGAGCAGGTGTTTGTTTTTGTGAAGCTGATCAACCATTTTCTTAAAAATAACAAGGGTTTGATTTGGGCTGATCTTTAAAGTTAAAGGTGTGGAATATTAAAAAAGCGTTAAATGAGAACTTTTTTACGGCGGCGGCTTCGCCGCCGCCGTAAAAAACAACCCTAATCCACGCATGACTGAACTAAAAATTCAACAGAGTAAATTCTTAACAGACATCTACAATAGTTTGTACAGTTCCGTTCAAAGTGAAGACTTCATTTTTCGATAGGCCAGCCATCGCTTTCGCCAACGGAGATTCTGTAGAGATGCAGATAATTTTCTGCTTACTCAATAAAACCTCGCCCACGGAAACAGCGATAAAAAACATTCCTTTTTCTGTGGTTATCAAAGCTCCTTTTTCTACCTTATTATTTTTTTTGATGACCAATGTTTGCAGACAGGTTTTTTGTTTCAACACTTCATTGAGTTGCACTTGCAAATTATTGATTTCCTGTTGCAGCATTTCTCGACCTGTTTCGTATTTATCGCCCATTGAAGATTTGGTGTCGTTGTTGGAAGCCCGTGTTTCGTCGATCAGCTTTTGCAACTGACTAATTTTGTCGTCTATTTTTAGATGCAGAACTTTCAGCAATTCGGATTTTTCCATAGCAGGATGAAGAATGGAGATCTATTAAGTAGCAAAACACAACAAGCGCTTTCAGTCTGTTCTTATATGAATAAAGTGTAAACCGCTATTTTACTTCACGAAAACCGCATAATCGCCCGGCTTCATCGACAATGAGGGATTGTCGGACCAATTGCGATCGGTTTTTTCGAAGAGGTTTTTAAATGAACCCTGCACCATTGTATCCTGAATACTAAAATTAACTGATTCTTTTGATAAATTTAGAACCACTAATACCTCATCTTGACCATTCTTGCGCAAGTAGGCAAGGATTTTACCATTTTCGGTGGTATTGATAAAATAAGTCGTTACGGCAGGATCACCACCACGCAATGCCGGATTAGTCGATTTCAGGTGAAATAAAGTTTTATAAAAATCGGTGAGTTCGTACTGACCCATCCATTGTATTACATCTTTCTCAAAAAATTCTAACCTTTTGTGGTTGGGCAATTCCTGACCTGAATACATCAACGGAACCCCATTCCATGTGGCAGAAAAAACAGCTAAGGGTTTTGCAATAACACCATATTTTTCATATTCCGTACCGTTCCAAGAGTTTTCGTCATGATTGGTGGTGAACCACGCCCGCATAGATTGATCACCGATCGCCGAGTATTTCATCAGTACATCTTTAAGTTCCTGTAATGGTAAATTCTTCTCGTAATAATCTTTTGTTTTATGCATCCAAGTCCAGCTATAACTTGCGTCGAAAACTTTGCCATACTCTGGTTGTTCCAATTCGTCAAATTCTCCAAGCCAAAAAAGGGGTTTTACAGTTTCTACTGCAGGTCTTGCCTGCTCCCAGAAATCCACCTCTACCCAACTTGCCAAATCGCAACGGAATCCGTCAATATTGGTTTCTCGCACCCAGAACTTCATGGCATCGATCATGGCATTTCTCAGTTCAGGTTTGCTGTAATCTAACTCAATAATATCGTCCATCCCAGATGCAATGTGAAAACTGCCATCAGCATCGTGCAGATAATATTCAGGATGCGTTTTGGTCCACACATGATTCCAGCCCGTATGATTGGCTACCCAATCGATAATTACTTTAAAACCTTGGGCATGGGCACTATTCACCAAATGTTTAAAATCTTCCAATGTTCCGAATTCCGGATTAATGGACGTGTAATCGGACGCTGCATAAGGACTGCCTAAAGTTCCCTTCATTTTTTGTGTTGCGATGGGAGTAATAGGCATGAACCAAAGGGTTTCTACACCCATTGCCCTTAGCCGCGGCAATTCTTTTTCGAAGGCACGAAAGGTTCCTTCTTGGGTATATTGACGTACATTGACTTCATAAATGTTGGTGTGGTGCTTCCACTGCTTTGGTAACTCCATATTGTTGGTATTTTTTGGGGTAGCACAAGAAATAATTCCTAAACCTATTATTGCTAAAAGAATACACTTTTTCATTGTGATGATTTCTCACAAATTTACTGTTTTTAAATAAAAGAACCCACAAATAATGTCCTTTCAAGCACAAAAAAAGCCCGAAATATTTCGGGCAATTCTATACTTTTTCGGGTTGCGTTTTATTCGTCGTCCAATGTATCGTCAAAATTTTCGTCTGCATAATCATCTTCTTCATCATACGATTCATCATCTTCGTTCTCGAAACTGCTTCCACTGAAGTCTTCTTCAAAATTACCAAAGTCATCATCCATTAATGACACTTGCGCTGCTTTTCCACCTTTTTTACCACCGTTTTTACTAGGGGCATGCAGTGGCATTTTTCCGAAGCGGAAAACAGTGATAGGATAATTAACAGAAGGTTTTTCATCGATAATCTCTACCAATTCGCAGAAAAATTCCCATAAATCCATAAACCCGTACTGGAAATGAATTTTGTCGCCCACTTTTTGAAATGCTTCATCAATATAAACATCACTCATAATTTCGCCATCACCATCATCACTCATATCCTCCAGCGGTACGTTTTTTACCACTACTCCATCTTCATCAAGAATATTGAAGACTGATAGATCCTCGCCCAAAAGAGAAAACGCGCTTTTAATACCCATGTGGAGATTCCACAAGGTTTGTTTTGATTTAATTTCAACATCTCGAAAGATGTCTTCTTTGGTATCTAAAATAATGCGGATTTTATAAACCATTGATGCAGTAAAAAAATTGATTGTTTTGTTGGTAGATTTATTTTTCGGGTACAAATATAAAACAATTGCAATAGGACAAAAAAATAATTTTGATGGTTTTTTTTTGAAAAGTTTTTCTTAAATACCGACTCTCTACACACTTTTTTCGAGCATAAAGCTGAAGGTGGTACCTTCCAGATAAGTGCTTTCTACCGTAATATTCTCATTGTGAGCTTCCAAAATATGTTTTACAATAGCCAAGCCCAGCCCGGACCCGCCATCTTTACGATTTCGGCTTGCTTCCACACGATAAAATCGTTCGAAAATACGCGGCAGTGCTTCCGGTTTTATGCCCATTCCATTGTCTTCTACCTGCACCAGCGCCTTATTTTTAAGAGTGGCGGTTCGCACTAAAATTTTGGCATCTTCCCGGTTGGCATAATGAATAGCATTGGAGAGAAGATTGATGAGTACCTGCGAAATTTTTTGCTTATCCGCATTCACAAAAATCTGACTGCTGGATGTTTGCAGCACTACCTTAAAATTTCTTCTTTGAATTTCCAGATCCAGCAGATCGATAATTTCTCGTATCAGAATATTGAGATCGAATCGGGTGACATTGAGTTTTATTTCACCGCTTTCGAACTGGTTGATCATGTCAAGATCTTTTACAATATTTAGCAGCCGCTCTACCGATTTATCGATTCTATCAAGATATTTATCCCGAATAGCAAGGTTTTCAACGCCTCCATCCATCAAAGTTTCCACGTAGCCCTGAATGGAAAAAAGCGGTGTTTTCATTTCGTGTGATACGTTGCCAATGTACTCTTTACGATAGGTTTCCATCTCTTTCATGGTATCGATTTCGGTGGCATTCTTTTGGGTCATTTCCGATACTCTTTCTCCCAACTCGCGAAAGTTCAAATCATTCTCATCATTATGGATAAGTTCTTCCGGAAGTATGGTGGAAATCTTTCGAATCTGCTTCTTTGCATAAAAATTAAGAAGAAACTCGATCACAAAATAATTTATGACCAAAAAAACTAATGCACTGATCCCCATCGTAAGGTAAAACTTTTGATCGGTGTTTGAAAAACCTTCCTTCAAGGCATCAAAGATGTATACCACCAACAGCATAACCGCCGTCATGAGCAAAGAGGTGATAAAGGTAAGTCGCTGGAAGTTCATGTTCTAAAGATACTCCTTTTATTTATAGGAGAAAGAATATAGAAATTAGACCACCAATTTGTATCCTATTCCTTTAAGAGTCTGGATGGACTGAATGCCCAGTTTCTCACGAAGCCGACGAATGTGTACATCAATGGTTCTTTCGCCCACGATGACATCATTACCCCAAACTTTTTCTAGAATTTCTTCCCTCTTAAATACTTTTTCAGTATTGGAGGCGAGCAGATACAACAAATCGAATTCCTTTTTGGGCAGTAAAAACTGTTGGCCGGCTTTGGTAACTTTAAAGTTGTCCTTATCAATAGAAAGGTCGCCAAGGTTAATTGTTTTGGTGGAATCTGAGACCTGCGAGGTGAGTTGCAACAGTGCATTAACCTTGGAGATCAGCACTTTAGGTTTAATAAGTTTTACGATATAATCGTTGGCTCCTGCCTGAAAGCCCGCCAATTGCGAAAATTCTTCACTTCTGGCCGACAGAAAAACGATGAGCGTTTTACCGAGTTCTTTAATTTTGCGAAGATCCTGACAGGTTTCAATGCCGTCTTTTTCGGGCATCATCACATCTAACAGGATAAGATCAGGAATAATTTCCTTTGCTTTTTCGATGCCTTCGGCTCCATTATTTGCCGTGTACACCATGTATCCTTCTTTTTCGAGATTGTATGAAAGGAGTTCTAAAATGTCCATTTCATCATCAATTAAAAGAATTTTTTTCTGATTCATTTCTACGTTTTAACCTTTCAAAGTTATGCATATTTAACATGGTAAATCCGGGGCTGTTTAAAATTCACATAAAATTAACATAATTCGTCGGACGTTAAAAATTTCGTAATGAAGATTTAAAATTAAGAAAACATGCTTGCCGACCATTCTGTATTTCTTTGCAAAAGTAAAAAGTAAAGTGAAATTAGGCATGAAAATTAATCAATTGACCATTGCGGTGTTTTTCTTAACTGCTTCTGCATCAGGAATCTATGCACAGCAAAAGAAAAGTGACACCATTCAGAAAGAAAAGAAGATAGAAGGAGTTACGATTCAAGGAACCACGAAGAAAAGCACGGAGGCCAATATCATCAGTATCCAGCGAAAATCGGTCGAGGTTATTGAACGAGTAGGTGCAGCACAACTTTCCAAACAAGGCGTTGGTGATGCCGCAACAGCGGTAACGAAGGCGACGGGAACACAAAAACAAGAAGGAAGTGGCCAAATTGTTGTTCGTGGTTTAGGAGATCGATATAATGCAACTACACTCAACGGACTTCCCATCCCATCGGAGAATCCAGAAAACAAAAACATCAATCTTGAGATATTTAAAACCTCAATCATTGATTACATCTCGCTCGACAAAGTATATAACCCTAAACTGGCAGGGGATTTTGGAGGAGCCACTATTAATATCGTTTCCAAGGAGCATTCTGGAAAACCATATTTTAAAGTAGGCATAGGAAGTAGTGTAAATTTACAAACAGTGGATGTGAAGAACTTCCGTATGCAAAACGGCGCACCTGGATTTTTTGGTTTTAAGGAAACTACCTTCAGAAAAGGAAACCCCTACGAACAATATCCTTTTAGCAGCAAATGGAATTTCGATAGCCAAAGTAATCCTTACAATTCCAATATGGACTTTGAAGCCGGATTTCGAGCAGGCAAATTTTCATTCTTTTTGTATGGAGGATTCGAGAATGATTATCGATATAGTAAAGGAAAAGAAGGTTGGTTTGATTCCACGGGTAATCCTATAAAAGACATGGATGTTGATCGGTATACCTACGGAACCAATACCACAGGTGTTGTGAATATCGGCTACAAACTGGATGCTAAAAATAGAATCAATTTCACCTCAAATTTCATCCATGCATCGGAGCAGGATGCAAGATTCTTTAAAGGATACAGCAGGGAAATTGGATCGGATATCATCATTAATCGTGGTGACAATAAAATCACTTCCACCCTCATCAACCAACTTTACGGAAATCATAAACTGACCAGCAGTTGGACTGCAGATTGGGCAGTGGGCTACAATTACCTGAATAGTAAAAGACCAGATCGTCTTCAAAACACTGTCAACGCCAGCACCAGCGAAATTATTGCAGGTAGCGCGATAGACAACCATCGTTATTTTGATAATCTTAATGACAATACCTTTACCGGTTTTGTCAATTTAACTAAAGAATTCGAAAAGTTAAAAGTAAACTTCGGCTACAACGGAAGTTATAAAGACAGAAAATTCGACTACACGACGATTGGGATGAACTTTAAGCTGAATACACCTGTTAATCCAAACGACTTAGATTCATTTATTAATTCGTATAACAGTGGAATTTTTGTGTACAACACTTTCCGCCCGGATAATGAGCGATTCGTGCCCTTTTATTCTAATATTACACAGAATATACAATCCGGATTTGTGAATGTTGATTATAAGTTCAGCGATCGATTCACCGTGCAGTTAGGCGGTAGATTCGATTATATCGATATCAAGAGTGACTGGGATGATGTTATTTTTCGTTTAGGAAAAAACAACAAAACCTATAAAAAATTTCTGCCAGCATTCAACGCAAAGTACAGCGTTTCGGATTCTCAAAACTTACGTCTCTCCGCATCGAAAACGTACAGTTTGCCACAGGCAAAAGAACTGATTCCGATTGCATACTATGACGTAACGGTAAACGTTTATGGAAACCCGGATCTATATCCTGCCGACATTTATAATGTAGATTTGAAATGGGAAATGTTTCCAAAGTCCGGTGAAGTTTTATCAGTAACTGCCTTTGCAAAATACCTCCAAAACCCAATTTCCAGAACTACCTATTCTACGGCTGCATCCAGCGATATGACTTACTTCAATATCGGCAATTCTGGATACGTTGTAGGAGCAGAAGTGGAAATAAGAAAAGATCTGTTGAGCTGGAAAGATTCTAAACTTTATACCTTCCTGAACGCCACCTATATGCACAGTGAGCAGCAATTAAAATCCGAAACCGAATTTGCTAAGGAAAACAATGGCAAGACTATACAGTTCAGTGGGCAATCCAAAGACAGAATACAAGGAGTTGCCGATTTGTTGGCCAATGCAAACTTGGGTTACAACAAGAAATTGGGATCCAATTCTAATGTTGATTTTGTAATTTCCTATTCTTATGTGGGCAAAAGTTTATTTGCATTAGGAACCAATGCGGTGGGTAATTTTTACGAGAATCCTATCCATTTGTTAGATGCCAATCTTCAATTCAAATTCAACCAAATCGGCATAGGCATTAGTGCCAAAAACCTTATTAATTCCGAAAACAAAATTGAGCAAGTCGTTAATAATGCAGGATACGCGCACAAAGCTTATTCTAAAGGGCGCCAAGTAGGCATTAATCTTTCTTATGAATTTTAAAAATAAACTTCAAAAAAAACAAATTTAATATTATTATGAAAAAGAACATTTTTAGAGCAGTTTTTTGCCTGACATTGATGGCTACTGCAACCACAGCAATCGTTTCGTGCAGTAGAAGCGACGACAACACTGAAAACAATACCTCAACAGTAGATCCTGCAAACTTCAAGGGAGAAATTAAGGCAGGAACTACAGTAACACTAGACCCATCTAAGGTATATAACCTTACAGGAAAACTTTTGGTGGAAAACGGAGCTACGCTAATTATTCCTGCAGGAACAGTAATAAAGGGAGCTCAAGGTGCTACTTATTTAATCGTTGACCGAGGAGGAAAAATATTCATGAACGGTACTGCGGAGAAACCAGTGGTTTTTCAAGGGGCACAAGCAGGACAAGGTTTTTGGGGAGGAGTTGTTATCTTAGGTAATGCACCTACAAACAGAAGTGCGAGCGGCACCTCAACCTCTGAACTTGGAGATATGGTGTACGGAGGAACAAATAAAACAGACAACTCCGGAATAATGACTTACGTTATCATTAAAGACAGTGGTTTCAAATACAACCCTGAGAAAGAATTCAACGGCCTTTCCCTTTTCGGCGTAGGTAGTGGTACCACTGTTTCCAATATCGCAATTATGGATGGAGCTGACGACGGAATTGAATTTTTTGGTGGAAATGTAAATGCATCTAACCTACTGATCTTAGGATGTGGTGATGATTCATTCGACTGGACCGAAGGATGGCAAGGAACCGTAACCAACGTATATGCAGCAAGAAAAAAAGAATATGTTAACGCTGTAGAACCTGGAAACAGAGGTATTGAAGCAGATACACAAGATACCGACCCTAATACAACCAACGGCAATGGTGCGTCTAACCCAACCATCAAGAATTTTACTCTAATCGGAAACTCCAAAGGATCAGAATCTCAAGGAATGAAGATCAGAGCAGGATCAAACGGTGTATTTGAAAACATTGTGATTGCTAACTTTAATGTAGGTGTTGATTTTGAAACCCAAAGAACCTACGATTGGTTTACTGGAGCCAATAGAATCACCAATATTCAATTTGTAAATGTGGCAACTAAATCTAAAGCAAAAAGCCCATTCCCAGATGCAATACTTACTGCTTTTGTGGAGAAAGAAAATCAGGGCGCAGGAAATGGTACTGGATTACCATCTTGGGCAAAAGGATGGAGCGGCGTGAACAGCTTCGACGTTGCTGACGCAGGAAACTAATTTTACCTACGACTAACAATCATATCACTTTTACTACAATAATAATGTCTCGCACCTTGCGAGGCATTATTTTTTATTGTTAACTCATTCCTTCTCGCACCCCAGTTTCCACCCATCTCCCATTGTTCTTTAAAAATTTAAAATCATTCACAAAAAAACATTAAATTTGAATAAATCTTATATTAATGGCCTATATCGATTATTACAACACATTAGGTGTCGACAAAAAAGCAACTGCCGACGAAATAAAAAAAGCATACCGAAAACTTGCACGTAAATACCATCCCGACGTGAATCCCGGTGATAAAGAAGCTGAAAAAAAGTTCAAAGAAATCAACGAAGCCAATGAGGTATTGAGCAATGCCGAAAACCGAGAAAAATACGATAAATACGGCGAACATTGGAAACATGGTGAAGAATACGAAAAAGCCCAGCAACAGCAACAACGTCAATATCAACAAGGGGGAAACTTTGGTGGTTTCTCGGGGGGTGATTATGGCGGTGAAGATTTCTCCGATTTCTTCCAAAGCATGTTCGGCGGCAGCGGTGCTGGTGGTGGATTTGGCAGGAGCTCACGAGGAAGCGCGTCTAACAAATTCAAAGGACAAGATGTTTCGGCCGAGCTGAACCTGAGTTTGCGAGAGGCCTCAAAAACACATCAGCAAACCTTCGAAATTAACGGCAAAAAAGTTCGCATTACCATTCCTGCCGGCATTGCCGACGGGCAGAAAATTAAGCTGAAAGGTCACGGAAACCCCGGCCACAACGGCGGTCCCAACGGAGATTTGTATATCACATTCACAATTCCCGAAGATCCTCATTTTAAAAGAAATGGCAATAACCTTTACACCGATGTTGAAATTGATCTTTACACTGCCATGTTGGGAGGTGAGGTCACGGTGAATACCTTAGAAGGATCGGTGAATTTGAAGGTAAAGCCAGAAACGCAATCTGGAACGAAGGTTCGGCTGAAAGGAAAGGGATTCCCCGTTTACAAAAGAGAGGGCGAATTTGGTGACCTGTTTGTAACCTATACCGTAAAACTACCTACCCAACTGAGCGAAAAAGAAAAAGAACTTTTCGGTGAACTTAAAAAATTAAAGCAATGAGCGACAGAATTTCAAGAGAAGAACTCGTAAAAATCTACAATATAGAAATCACATTTTTTGACTCACTGGATGAGTCGGGACTGGTGAAAACCGAGACCGAAAACAATGTGAAGTATCTGCTTTATGATGAATTGCCAACTTTTGAAAGATTGACGAACTGGCATTACGACCTGGAGGTAAATCTTCCCGGTTTGGAGATTATTCATAACCTGCTCCAAAAAATGGAAAAGCTAAGAGAAGACAACAGAAGACTGCGTAGTTTTTCTTACTTTCCAGATGAGGATTGGGATGTACAATAATCCTCAATTATCAAATTTTAATGTTTTGGTTTAAAATCATTCGGAAATCATTGATTTTTGGAGGATTAAAAAATAATTCCATGACGATTAGCGCTATTATGCCTCGCATTATCATTTTTTTTATTACTTTTGGAAAGTTTAACAAAACAAAATCATTATGAAAAAACTTTTACTCTCGTGTTTTGTCGCCTTAGGAATAGGCGCACATGCACAGCTCAACTTCACGGGTGACTTTGAAGATCAGGGAGCAAACGGAGCGTATGGTCAGTTTGGCGGTGGCACAATGAATGGCACAGCAGCATGTAACGGATCATATGGTGGACAACTTGCTATGTCTGCCCTCTATTCTCAAACCGGTTTCATGGTCATGTCTGACAAAATTTCTCAAAGCAGCAACGGGCAAAAATTAACCCTTACTGCTAAATGGAAAAAAGCAGCAGCTCTGGGAGGTACTGCAAGTTTAGCCTACTTTGAATTTAGTGCTGAAGCGAACAGCTGGAGCATTACCCAAATTGGTACTCCTGTTACGCTTACTGCAGGAACTGCCACCACTTGTGCAGACTTTGTTACCGCTACTATTCCTGCTGGAGTATTGAATCCTAATAAAGTGTATGGCTTTGGTGTTTGGGTAACAAAAAGTGCTTCCACAACAGGAAATTTCTATGTTGATGATATCAAATTTGTACAAGAAATTCCTACAGCAGCACCACAGTGTACTACTTTAGTTTCACCAATCAATGCAGCAACTGTTGCAGGAGGTAGCGTGCGTGTAAAATGGAATTCTGTTGCTCAGGCAGCTGGCTACAAAGTTAATCTTGGTACAACATCGGGCGGTTCAGATATTTACAACAGCACGGTTTATGGTTCCAATTTTGTGGATATTGTAGTGGCTCCAAACAGCACCTATTACCTAAAGGTGACACCAACCAACAATGTGGGTGATGCCGCAGGATGCTCTGAAATTACATTCAATACCAATACCGCTATTGGACATTGTGGTCCACTTAGTTCAAGTGCGCCTAACGCAATTGCACCAATTAAATCGGTAAGTTTCGGAGGTATGACTAATACTTCGGATGCATCAGCAACAACAATCGGTGTATTCCCTGTACATCAGGATTTCACTACCGGAATTACTGTTCCAGTAGTACAGCCAGGTTCTTCCAATCCTATTACCGTTTTAGGAACAACTAATGGTAACTCTGCTAATGGATGGGCTATGTCTGTATTTATCGACTGGAATAACGACGGTGATTTTAAAGATGCCGGAGAATCTTATTTTAACACAACTGCTACTATGGTTAGAAAGGCAGGTGTTACTGATAACCCTATTCAGTTGGATGGAATTATTGCTGTTCCAAGCAATGCAGCACCTGGAAACAAAACCATGAGAGTAAAATACAACTACTCTGGTACTACACTTAATACCCCTCTTACTGCAGGATGTGAAGATATGATCAACGGACAGGTTGAGGACTACACGATTAATGTACCTGCACCGTCTACACCGCCAACTTGTACCACAATTACCGTTCCTACCAATGGAGCAACTAACGTTCCAGCCAACGTGGCACTTAAGTGGGATGCAATAAGTGGTGCTGAAGGTTACAAATTGTATTTAGGAACAACTTCAGGAGGAACTCAAGTATTGAATGGTACTGTGGTTACTACCAATACGTATTCTCCTTCATTAACTGCTGGTGTTGTTTATTACCTTAAAGTAGTGCCTTACAACGCAGCTGGTGATGCTACAGGATGTAGTGAAATCTCTTTCACCGCAGGACAAATTGCTTATTGCGGTCCGCTTGCATACGCTAACGTTGAACCTATTACCAATGTTACTTTCGCAGGAATTAATAACCCAAGTTCTGCAGCTACAGGTGGTACTTCTCATGAGGATTTTACTGCTGTAAAAGGTTTAGTAGAACAAGGACAAACCAATCTACCTATCAAATTGAATGGTAACTCGGATGGTGGCTACACCAACTACTACGTTGTATTTATCGACTGGAACCAAAATGGTACGTTAAACGATCCAGGTGAGGTTTACTTCGGTGATGGATCTATTTTCTTAACAGGATCAGACGGAACAGGTGCTCCAGTAACAGGATCAATCTCTGTACCTGCCAACGCGAAATTAGGTGAAACCAGAATGAGAGTGAAGAAAGAGTATTTCAGCTCTGTACCTGCAGCTTCAAGTGATTTCAGTAATCCTTGTGCAGTTGGTCAACCCTACGGGCAAGCAGAAGACTATACTGTAAAAGTGGTGGCTCCGGGCATGGCAGTTTCTAATGTTGACAAAGACAAAGTTGCTGTTTATCCTAACCCATTCCATGATGTGTTGAAAATCTCTGACGTAAAAGGTGTTAAATCTATTACCGTAAGTGATATCTCTGGAAGAGCTGTGAAAACAGTGAAACCAAGCAATGAACTTAATCTTTCATCGCTAAGTGCTGGTCTTTACATCGTAACTTTCCAAATGGAAGATGGCTCTGTAAAATCAGTGAAAGCTGTTAAGAAATAAACATTCTTAATAAAAACATCATTAAACCGCTCCAAATTGGGGCGGTTTTTTTATTCCGAAAAATTAGCTCTGTCTTGAAATGGCATCGTTCTTAGAAAATTTTCTTGAGGAAAAAATTATCCATTTCAAAAGTCAATAAGGTTTCTAAAACATTGTAATATACCATAAGTAATTTTGCATTAAAATTTTCGTGTTGATAATCAATACATTAAGATTAAATTAAAACATTTTTACTACTTTGTATTGCATAATACTATCTTTATTACATATCTTTGCTTTGTAAAGTTGAAGAAGCAGATTTTAATACAAGCGATCGCCTGACTCTTCAACCGTGTTAAACCAATTAATAACCTCATAATAATGAACGCAGAAAACACCAAAGCGCAAATGCGAAAGGGAATTCTGGAATTCTGTATCCTGAGTTTAATCGACCAGAAAGAAATGTATGTTTCTGACCTGATTGACGAGCTTAAGAAAGGAAAACTAGATGTGGTGGAAGGAACCCTTTATCCCTTGCTCACAAGACTTAAAAACAGCGAGTTCCTCACCTACCGCTGGGAAGAATCTACCGGTGGGCCGCCAAGAAAATACTACCAGATCACTGAAAAAGGAAAGCTCTTTCTTGCTGAACTTACCAATACATGGAATGAACTTACCGATTCCGTCAATCAAATCACTCAAAAAACGATAAACTAACCAACATGAACAAGACACTCTCAATAGGATTAGCCGGTTTCTCTTTCACCATTGAGGAACACGCATACATCAAGCTCAACGATTATCTTGCAGCGCTACGAAATTCTTTGGACGCCAGCGAAGCAGATGAAGTAATGCACGACATCGAAATCAGAATGGTAGAAATTTTCAAAGATACACTAGGAAAACGTGAAGTGATTAATGATACCGACGTAGAAAAAGTGATTGCGCAAATTGGTAAACCCGAACTCATCGAAGAACAGGAAGAAGTATATTTTTCTGAGAAAACCCAAAAAAGCGAACAGAAAAGATCAGGAAATTCCACCAAGCAGAAACAACTCTTCCGCGATCCTGAGAAACAAAAAATTGCAGGAGTTTGCGCTGGTTTAGCCCATTATGTGGGGATGGACATTGCTGCAATGCGTGCCATTTGGGTGGGATTATTTTTACTGCTCATCCCCCTTCCTGGCTCACCGATGCTTATCGTTTTCCTATACATCATTCTTTGGCTGGTGATGCCCAAAGCAGAATCGGCCGCCGATTTCCTAAAGATGAAGGGTAAACCTATCAACTTTGATAACATTAAAGAAGAATCAAATAAAATCGTTCAGTTTGCCAACGAATCTACGCAACGTGTGGGAGAAATCTATACTGAAAACAAACCCTATATCAATAAGGCAGGAAGCGGTCTTTGGAATGCAATCCGGTATATTCTCGGTGCTATATTTGCGCTAACCGGTGGTTCTCTATTGCTTTCCTCTTTTGCCATATTTGGTTTTGCTGGGAGCAATAATGTCCATTTCTTTGATAATCTTGGCTTTTACCTTCAGGATAATAACCTTGGTTTTCTTGCCATCGCAGTGGGTTTCCTCACGATCTTTATTCCCGCACTCATCTTCTGCTATCTCGCGATGAAGCTGTTCTCGCCCAAAACAAGACTCAATAACACTGGATATGTTTTTGGTGGATTGGTGATTTTGTGGATCGTTTTGGCTACAGCTACAGGTTTAAGTGCTATAAAACTGAAGACCCAATACAGCGGAAACAATGATGAAAGTGAAAATGTGGCAATCAATACCACCTCAGATTCTATTTATGTCGATATTAAAAAAGTCAATATCCCTCAAAATTTCGATTCTTATTGGGATGATGTTTACTCCGATAAAAAAACGATCTTCAAAAAAGATTATCCTAATATTGAAGTAAAAAGAATGGATGTGAAAGCGCCATATCTAGAAATTAAAAAAGGAGCCGATGGGTATAACATCCCCTTAAAAATGCAAGTTCCGGTTGAAATTGTAGACAATAAAATTATGCTTCCCAATTACTTCTCTTATCCGTATGATTACCGTTTTCGAGATTATCGGGTAGATTATCAACTGGTGGTGCCCAAAAGGATGAAAGTAATTGCATTAAACAATGAAAATGGATTCTATTTAAATGACGATTCGGCTAAAGACGATGAACATGATGATGCAGACAGCACAACAGTCAACAGTTCTAAAAATTCAATTGTAGTATCATCCACCGACAAAGACTCTATTATTGTCAATGGTAAAAAAGTGAGTAAGGAAGACGGCGATCTTATTCTGAAAAAAATCGATAAGAAGGACCTTAAAGACATCGACATCACCGTGAAAGACGGCAAAAAAGAAATCATCATTAAAACAAAATAATGAGAGTGGATGAGCAAAAGCGGAATCCTGAACATCAACAGTTTTTTCGCTTTTCGCTTGTTCATCCGACTGAAAATTTAAATAAAAATTAACAGAGCAATGCGTTGTACAGATTAAAATAAAAACTATCTTCGTACTGTTAAATGTTTAAAAAAACATAACCTCAAATATAGACCCGCCATGGTACAGTTTGTTATTGAAATCGCCATTAAGATTATGGATTTCGTCAGCCAATTTTTTTAGTCAGAATTTTAAATTCAGTATATTTGTCAAGTATAACCGATTAAGTTGGGTTATACTTTTTTATTTCAATCATCCACAATAAGTTTTCGGTTTCACATGAAAAAATTCATCGGCAAACTCATCCTGAAAATCATCGGCTGGAAGGTCGTTCTGCAAGGCGATGTTAATAATCTTGACCGCTGCATCCTCGCCGTTGCGCCACATACCCATAACAGCGAATACCTGCTCGGCAATCTCGCCTATTGGTCATTAGGAAAACCTCTGAAAATCATCATTAAAGATACCCATACGAAAGCTTGGTACGGCGGCATCGTAAAAGCGTTAGGCGGCATCGGCATCGACCGGTCACAGAAAAATGACCTTGTAAATTTCGTTGCAAGGCAGTTCGCAAAAGAGGATTTCAGCTTGGTCATCACACCAGAAGGAACCCGAAGTTGGGTACCGAAATGGCGCAAAGGTTTTTACCACATGGCACTGGCTGCAAAAGTTCCTATTGTGCTTGCAGCAGGCGATTTCAAAACGAAAACCATGTATTTGGGGTATAAAATTCCGTACGAAAAAATTGCCAGTTCATCCTACGAAGAAATCATGAAGGAAATTCAGGAGTATTATGTCAATTACAAAATTACGCCAAAAGTGCCGCAAAACTGGAATCCACAGATTTACTAAAACAAAACGCTATGAATTTCGATCACAAAGAAGAAATACTGAACCGACTCAACCATTGGGGTGGAGAAAATTTAGCCAAAAACCTCGATATAATATTTACCGATGTTTCCGAAAACTCGTTAACCGCCACCATGCCTGTTACGCCTAAGGTGCATCAACCCTACGGAATTTTACATGGCGGTGCAAATTGCGTTTTGGCAGAAACTCTGGGTTCTTGCCTCTCAGTTCTTCATGTAGATACCAATGTGGTGGTACCAGTGGGCACCAATATCAACTCTAATCATTTGCGAAGTAAAAAAGATGGCATCGTTACCGGAACTGCACGTTTTATCCGCAAAGGCAATACGATGCACGTTTCCGAAATTGAAATCCGTGACGAGAAAGGTCACCTGATCAACCACACCACCATGACCAATAATATTATTCCCCGCCCTCAATAGCGATAAAGCATTATTGAATTTTTGATGCCTTCAATGCTCTTTTGCCTCAATGGATATGCTGTATTTTAAGTTGCCTTTTTCCGATCAAATCCTGACTACTGGGGAAAATTCTGACAGGAATGCTGTGAACTTTATCTCCTTCAATGGTAAAGAAACTTTAAATTTCTTCGGTAATATTTCAACGGTAAAAAAAGAAGAACTCATTGCGGAACCGCTATTATCAGACCAATTATCAATACCGCCCATCAATTTCGAAGAAGAAAGTAAGCAAGATTATTTGCAAAAACTAAAGCAGGTCATTGCATTGATCAACGCAAATCATCTGGCTAAATTGGTTATTTCCAGAAGAAAAAAAGTTCCTTTTGAAAAGTTGAATCTTACGGAATCTTTTCTTAACCTTTGCCAATCTTATCCCAACGCATTTTCCTATTTGTTTTTGAAAGACGGAAAATCATGGATCGGCGCTTTTTCTGAAGTGTTGGGAAAATTCAACAAGAAAACCTCCGAATTTGAAACCATGAGTTTAGCAGGAACACTTCCTTTGCACGAAGAATGGACATCGAAGGAAATCGAGGAACAAAAACCAGTTACCGACTATATAGCAAAAGTCCTGGCTCATTTTTCCACTGAAGTACAACAATCGGAAACCTACAGCCATGAATCGGGGAATATTAAACATTTGCGAACCGATTTTAAAACCGTCATCGACAAAAACGATCTCGAACAAATTATTTCGGCACTTCACCCTACTCCCGCTGTCTGTGGCATCCCGAAGCAGTTTTGCGAGGAAGCCATTCAAAAATTTGAAAAATACCCCCGAAATTTCTACGCTGGTTATATTCGATATGAAGATGACGAAACTGTGCAGTATTTCGTTAATTTACGCTGTGCTGAATTGTTCTCGAACGCTGCATTGCTTTATGTGGGTGGCGGAATAACAGCCGACAGCTCGCCAGAAAACGAATGGAGAGAAACGGAGCTTAAAGCTGAAGCAATCATGAAAAATTTAGATTTTTTAAATTGATGAAAAGATGAAAATTCACCACATTGCCATCATCTGTTCGAATTACAACGTATCGAAAAAGTTTTATACGGAGGTTTTGGGCTTAACCATTCTTCGCGAAATCTACAGAGAAGAAAGAAATTCGTGGAAGCTCGACCTCGGCATTGGAGATCATTATATCATCGAGCTTTTTTCTTTTCCCGAACCTCCCAAAAGACCATCACAACCGGAAAGTTGTGGCTTGCGGCATTTGGCTTTTGCGGTGGAAAATGTGGAGCAAAAAAGACAGGAAATGATGAATCATGGCTTAGAGTGCGAATCCATAAGAACTGACGAATATACAAGTAAAAAATTCTTCTTCACCCAAGATCCGGATCAGCTTCCGCTGGAATTTTATGAAGAGTAAAACCATCAATAATCATTAAATACAAACCCATGAAAATAGGAATCCTCGGCGGCGGACAGCTCGGTCGAATGCTCATTCAGAACGCGTTAAAATACGATGATCAATGGTTCACGCTCGATCCGGCCGAAGATGCTCCATGCGCTACAATTTCAGCGATTACCATTGGTAACTTTAATGATTTCGACACCGTTTTTGATTTTGGAAAAGGCAAAGATGTTCTCTCGATCGAGATCGAGCATGTGAATGTGGATGCGCTTTTTGAACTGCGCGATTCAGGGATTAAAATTATTCCAAGCCCTGAGATCATCCGCATCATTCAGCAAAAGATTTTGCAGAAAGAATTTTACTCACATCATCAAATTCCCAGTCCTGCATTTCAGACAATTCAGCAAAAATCTGAGATGCATTTTCCACTTCCTTTTGTTCAAAAAATGAATACGGGCGGCTACGACGGAAAGGGCGTGCAAGTGATTCGCACAGAAGAAGATTTGAAGAATTTATGGGATGTGCCGTCGGTTTTGGAAACCTTGGTTGATATCGAAAAAGAACTTTCCGTTATCGTGGCCAAAAATGAAGATGGCGATACCCAAGTTTTTCCGGTAACCGAGATGGTTGCCGATCCACAATTGAACTTATTGGATTTTAATATTTGCCCCGCCGATATTTCTGCCGAAGTTCAACTTCAAATTGACCTGATCACCAAACAATTTATCAATGCTGCAGATTCGCCTGGTCTTTTTGCAATCGAGTTGTTGTTAGATAAAAATCAAAAGGTTTGGGTCAATGAAACTGCACCTCGCCTGCACAACTCTGGCCACCAAACCCAGGAAGGCAACGCTAATTCTCAGTTTGAACAGTTTTACCGCGTCCTCAAAAATCTTCCCCTTGCAGATACCGACGCCATCGGTTTTTCCGGAATGCTGAATTTGGTTGGTGAAGAAGGTTATCAGGGAAAAGTAAAATACGAAGGTTTGGAAGAGGTGCTGAAACTGCCCAAAACCTATGTTCACCTTTACGGAAAAACAGAAACCAAACCCGGTAGAAAAATGGGACACATCAATGTATTGGCAAATTCCAGAGAAGAACTGATGAAGAAATTGGTATTCATCAAATCATTAATTCGGGTCATTGCATAACAAAATTAAACGGCGTGGAGGGCGTAATGACATTGCACCAAAAACGCCGCAATCGCTTTATTGATGAGATTTTCACATTAAAATAAATGTATCATTATCAAATTTAAAAAATAATACTAACTTTAGTACTTAAAAAATAGTACTATGAGTAACGTTGCAACAATCTTCGCCCGTAAAGGTGGTTTCAATCACCTGACTATTGATCCTGAAAGTACGGTTTTGGAAGCGCTTCAAATGATGGCCAACCATAATGTGGGTTCCATTGTGGTGCATGATGCGGACCGATACTATGGTATTTTTACCGAAAGAAATTACTCCAGAAATGTCATCCTGAAAAACCGGCATTCGTCCGACACACAAGTGAAAGAGGTGATGACGGTGAATTTGCCTCAACTCAAAATGCTGGATTCGCTGGAACACTGCATGCAGATGATGTCCGATTATAATATGCAATATCTGCCTGTCATTGATGACGGCCAAATGATCGGCGTTATTTCCATTAAAGATCTCATTCGTGAACAAGTTCATCAGCAGAAGGAATTGGTGAATCACCTCCAAAATTATATTCAGGGTTAAATTTCATTACCGCTCCTGTGTTTTTGCTTATCTTTAAGCCATCAAACAAAAAAGTACAATGGTCGGAATCATTATGGGAAGCCAAAGCGATTTGGCAATTATGGAGCAGGCAGCTCAATTTCTACAATCGCTGGATATTCCTTATGAATTGACGGTGGTTTCAGCACATCGCACGCCAGAAAGAATGCTAGACTATGCGAAGACAGCCAAGGATCGTGGTTTACAAGTGATTATTGCTGGTGCAGGAGGTGCAGCACATTTGCCGGGCATGGTTGCAAGCTGCACCACATTGCCCGTTATTGGCGTCCCTATTCTATCATCTAACTCTATTGATGGTTGGGATTCGGTTCTATCCATTTTGCAAATGCCATCAGGAATCCCCGTTGCTACTGTTGCCCTAAATGGCGCCACTAATGCAGGAATTCTCGCCGCCAAAATCATTGGAAGTACTAATGATTCCATTGCCCAAAAATTAGAGATTTACCAAAATTCATTAGAGGCAAAAGTTCTTTCAACGGTTGATGAAATTAAGAAGATTCATCCTAATCATTACGGATAGTATTATTCTTCATCCTCATATTGTTCCAAATAATAGCTGAAAGTGAAGCCGTCGATTTCTTCTTCGGCATCTTCTAAGGTGGTGATTAAATCCTCAAAAATATCGAGCTGATCTACACTCATGTTGACAAATTCGATATGAAGCGGCATTTCCAAATCGCCGGTAATACTGTCGTACAGTGCATTCAAATTGTCTCCAAAATATTCCGGAAGCGGCAATTTTTCTTTTAACTGCTCGTAGAAATCTTCATCATCGCCTATATTGGCAAAGTCTATGTAAACGTTCATTATTCTATTTTTAAGATTACTTGGAACAAAATCCAAAATAATTAATTATTGCTTCTCGAAACTTTTGTAATGATTTTTGGTGAGCCAAACATCGCCATTTTTTGTAAAGATAATTCGGTCTGCATTTCTACGGCCGCAGCGATAATTTACGTCTGCTTCGTAGTATTGCTCCCCTTTTGGAAGGGTTTTTTCTCGGTTCGAAAAATGATCTCCTCCAATGGCACGACCCGGCAAAACATCGCATAAATTACCTTGAGATGCAATCCATCCTTGGTTTCGTGCTTGGTTTTTCGTTATGTAACAATCGGGCAAGCGATGGTTCTGTTTTACATAATTAATTACAGTGCGTTCATCTGTTAGCTGATCAATTGACGAGTTGGTGCGAGGTTCCGAAGATTTAACAGGAGATTCTGAATTTCGATTTTCTCGCTTAGTATTTTCCTTTGATTCATGAGAAGATGAAGCCACCGAAGTTGCGGAATCCTTCTTCTCAATCGTATAATTATTGACAAAATACATCACCAGAAATGCCGATAGCGCGCCAATGACGAAGTAAAGAAACAGTTTAACCTTTGGATTATTCATAAAGATGATGCATTAAAAATTCAGTATAAAATTCTTTCATGGTGTACAGGTCACGACCGCCATTCTTCCGGGATGTCACAAATGGGAATGGGCTGAATTTTATGCTGAGCCGCGCGATTCATTCTGCTGAATATTTTGAACACTTCCAGATCCCGACCTGAATAATCTTTTTCAGTTTTTGCTCCCCACTCTTTCTGAATTTTCTCGAGTTCTGGGTAGGTGGCTCCAATTTGCTGTTCATCGGTTCTTTCCGCATCCCACAATCCGTCAGTTGGAATAGCATTTTGCACAGAATTTACGAGATTAAGCGCACGGGAAAGTTCGTAAACTTCTGTTTTATAAAGATCGGCGATAGGCGAAACATCAACGCCACCATCGCCATATTTGGTGTAGAAACCGATCCCAAAATCTTCTACTTTGTTGCCAGTACCACATACGAGCATTGAGTTAATTTGGCCGTAATAATAAAGAGTAAGCATCCTCAATCTACTTCTTGAGTTGGCAAATGCCAGTTTCTCCGCAGGATACTTTTCTTCATCTACATCAAAAGTCTTATAAAGTTCTTCGAAAGCTGGGGTAAGATCAACTCGCATTGCTTTTGCATTGGAGAACCGTTTACATACATCGTTCATGTGTTCCCAAGCTCGATCGATTTGGTCAGCTTTTTGCCGAATGGGCATCTCGAGCATCAAAACCTCAAGCCCTGTCATCGCGCACAAAGTAGAAACCACAGCAGAATCCACACCGCCAGAAACACCTATCACATATCCTTTTACCCCGGCCTTTTCGGCATAATCTTTCAGCCAAGTGACAATTCTGTCTATTATTTTTTGAGTTTGCATTGCTACTATTTATTTCTATTATTTATTTTCTTCAAGTAAATTTCTTTAGGCATTTTGAACCAAACGCAGATCCCATCATCTTCATCAAAAGTACCATTTTGCAAAAACCCTGTTTTCTTCAATACCCTGATGGAAGCATCGTTTTCAGAATGTGCGTAAGCATAAACCTCATCCAATTTTAAGAGATTGAATGCCAATTCCAAAGATGCTTCTACCGATTCGGTGGCATAACCTTTCCCCCAAAACTCAGGTAAAAACCGATAACCCACTTCATAAAAATTCTGGTGATGATTTACCTCTTCCCTATTCAACTTAAGTCCACTCCAGCCAATAAGCAGGTTGCTCTTTTTTTCAACGACAGCAAACCGACCTATGCCGTTATCCTTATACTGTTGCTGAATCATGCGGATAACCTCATCGGATTGAGACCTTTCAGTGAGTACCGGCATCCCAATGTAACGCATCACTTCCGGAGCACTGTCCAAAAGAAACATCCGTTCTCCATCGCTTTTCTCAAGTGGGCGCAACACTAATCTTTCTGTTTCAAGTGGTTTCAGCATCATTAAAATCCTTACTTTTGCGTTTTAAATTTGATGTAAAAATAATGAAGTTTTTTCGAAATTTTATCTTTTTCATAACGATCTGCTCCGTAATTATTTCTTGCAAAAAAGACAGTGGAAACCGATGGAATACCGAGATTAAATCGCCCGTTCAGAAAGTCAACGTTGTTGATATTTCTAAAACATTGTATGATCCGGCGGTAAGTTTGGAAGCATTTAAACAAAAATACCCTTGGTTTCAGGGAAATATCCCCGATGATGTATTGGAGACGAGACGTAAAGATACGGCTGAAATTAGAATTTATCGAAATGCGATTTCCAAAATCGACATCAGTAAACTCAGCATTGAGCTGACCGATTTATTTGGAAGAATAAAAAATTATTACCCAGAATTTAAGGAGCCGCAAACCTATCTTTATTCATCTGCTTTGCAAAGCGCCATGGATCCCATTATTTGGCAGCAAGAACAAAATATGCTTTTTATCGACATTACCGGCTTTATGGGCGAAAACAATAAGGACTACAAAGGCATAGAACAGTATTTTCAAAAATCGATGAATCCTCAGAATATTGTTCCGAAAGCGTCCGAGGCCTTCGCTATGAATTTAGTTGCCAGGAATAGTGATCATTTAAAATTCCTGGATGTGATGGTCTATTACGGAAAACTGATGACCCTACAAGATGCCTTCCTGCCGAAATTTCCCGATTATCTCAAAATAAATTATACACCACAGCAATACGAATGGGCAAAAGCTAATGAAGCCAATATTTGGAACTATTTTGTGGAGAACAATTTGGTATTTAGCGACGATACACGATTGGCAGAGCGATTCATCAACCCTGCACCATTTTCTAAATTTTATACCGAGGTCGACAACGATTCATCACCTCAAATAGGAATCTTCAGTGGGTGGCAAATCTGCCGAAAATTCTTTCAGGAAAACCCCAAAACGGACTTGAAGACTTTCTTAGCCATGAATGCCCAAGACATCTTTAACCAAAGTCATTATAAACCTAAAAATTAAACTGCCTACGCAGTATTCATCAACCTTATTAAAACATATCGAATGCGCAAAACCCAAATAACGATAGATGTAGAACTCGACGAAAACCATGTGCCTGAAACCATGACTTGGAACGCCGAAGATGGTGGAATAGAAAAAGAAGAAACCAAAGCCACCATGATCTCGGTGTGGGACGACAAAAAAAATGAAGCCCTTCGAATCGACCTATGGACCAAAGACATGCCCGTGGATCACATGAAAATGTTTATCCACCAGGTTTTACTTTCGCTTAGTAATACGTATGAAAGAGCCACTGGCGAAGAAGATGTAGCCGATTGGTTAGAAGATATGGCGGAAGAATTTGCCCAAAAAGCGGCCATTAAAATGTAAAAACATACGCAAAAACTCTTATAGAAGCTGTTCCACGCCACGGAGCAGCTTTTTTTACCCTCAAAAACAAACCAAAGCCAAAAAAACGATCTCCATTGACTGAGGGAGAATAATGAGCAGGATAAAAAAATCATTCCCTTTCCTAATGCCAAAAAACCGTTAAAGTCAAGGTAGATTTTCGGCACCGAATCTTTTCTTCTTAAATTTGAGAAAATTATTTTAAAAATGGAGATTACTCAATTAGATCCTCAAATGATCTGGAAAAATTTCAGCTTACTCAATGCTGTTCCGCGCCCTTCCAAAAAAGAAGAGAGGGTTATTGCTTTCATCAAAAATTTCGGAGAAAAACTTGGGCTCGAAACGAGAGTGGACGAAGTTGGCAATGTAATTATTAAGAAACCTGCCACTCCGGGAATGGAAAATAGAAAACCCATCGTTTTACAATCTCACTTAGACATGGTTTGCCAAAAAAATAATGATGTTGATTTCGATTTTGAAACCCAAGGCATCAATATGGTGGTAGATGGAGATTGGGTAAAAGCAAAAGGGACTACTTTGGGTGCCGACAACGGTTTAGGCGTCGCCTCAATTATGTCGGTTTTGGAGAGCAACGACATTCCTCATCCCTCATTGGAGGCACTTTTCACCATTGATGAAGAAACAGGAATGACTGGCGCCATTGGTTTAAAACCTGGCGAACTGAACGGAGAAATTTTACTGAATCTTGATACCGAGGAAGACGACGAAATCGACATAGGTTGTGCGGGCGGTGTTGATGTGACGGCCACCCAAAACTATCCGCTACAAAATGCGGACGGAAGTGTCGTAAAAATTGAAATTAAAGGATTACAAGGCGGCCACTCCGGAATGGACATCCATAAGGGCTTCGGGAACGCTAATATTTTGCTTGCCCGCTTGCTTTTCATCGGTATCGGCGAACAGAATTTGCAACTCATTTCCATTGATGGAGGTGGTTTGCGAAATGCTATTCCCAGAGAGGCAACGGCCATATTTACTGTAAAAGACAGCGCTGGTTTCATCGAAAATGCCAATGCACTTAAAAAGGAGATAGAAGAAGAATTTGCAGCTATCGAAAAAGATCTGAATATTACGATTGATCTTTCTTCGTCAGCTAATAAAGCGCTTTCAGCAGGCGATTCCCAAAAGATTATTTTAGCTCTAAAGGCGGTTCACAACGGAGTTTACAGAATGTCTCCCGACGTACCCGATTTAGTAGAATCATCAAATAACGTTGCACGAGTAGAGCTACTGAATGGTGATCTCAAGATCCTCAACCTGTCGCGTTCTTCAGTAGAATCATCGAAAGCATCTGTTGCAGAACAGTTAACTTCGGTATTCGAATTGGCAGGAATGAACTTTGAGCTGAGCGGTTCCTATCCCGGTTGGAAACCGAAACCCGGTTCTGAAATTGTGCAACTCATGGAGAAAATCTACAAAGAAGATTTCGGTACCGAACCTCAAGTCGTGGCTTGCCATGCCGGTTTAGAATGCGGAATTATTGGAGCAAACTACCCGACAATGGAAATGGTAAGTTTTGGGCCGACGATTCGTGGTGCACACTCACCGGAAGAGAAAGCAAATATTCCTTCGGTGCAGAAGTATTGGAAATTTCTCAAACAGATCTTGGCAGCAATTCCAGAGAAAAAATAAAGACCACATGATGAGCGACAGCATGATTTTTAAAGTGTGCTGTACACGAAATCATTTCAAAAAAATATCCCGAAGAAAAATTTCGGGATATTTTTATTTCTAATTTATTACCTAAGGATAGGGCGCTAACTCTACCTCAAGTCCATCAATTTCAGGAGTAATTGGGATTTGACATCCTAACCTCGAGTTGTCTTCCACATGAAAAGCTTCTGCCAACATTGCATCTTCCTCAGCTTCCATTGGATTCAGTTTTTCAGCACCATTCAAAACATAAACCTGACATGAAGCGCACATTGCCATTCCTCCGCAAACCCCTATTGTTCCTTCTTCCACCAATTCGTAAGAACGAATCACTTCCATCAAATTCATCGACATATCGGTGGGCGCAATTACCTCGTGAAGAGTCCCATCTCGGTCGGTTATTTTTAAATTTACATCCAACGGCATTGCTTAGTCAATTTTCATTACCACTGCCTTCTCGGCCTCTTTCCTACTGCCATCAAAACCGTCAACGCCACTCACTGTGGTATATTTTAGTACATACTTTTTACCCGGATTCAGGATATTATACGCACTTTGGCACATCAGTGTTGCTTCGTGAAAACCGCACAAAATAAGTTTGAGCTTTCCGGGATAGGTATTGATGTCGCCAATGGCAAATACGCCAGGAATATTGGTTTGGTAATCTAGTGCATTGTTCACTACAATTGCATTTTTCTCAATTTCGAGCCCCCAATTGGCCAATTCTCCCAACTTTGGAGTTAGCCCAAAAAGAGGAACAAAGAAATCTGTTTCAACATCAAAGGTCTCTCCTTCTTTCTCTATTGTAATGGCCGAAATTTTACCATCACCTTTCACACCTATCACTTCTGCTGGCGTAATAAGATTGATTTTGCCCTCATTTTTCAATGCTTGCACTTTTTCTACTGAATCCAAAGCACCACGAAATTCGTTTCGGCGGTGTACCAACGTCACTTCCGCGGCAACATTCGCCAAGAAGATACTCCAGTCTAAAGCAGAATCGCCACCACCGGCAATGACCACTTTTTTACCACGAAAATGTTCAGGGTCTTTAATGAAATATTCAACGCCCTTTTCTTCATAATCTGCAATGTTTTCGATTGTGGGCTTTCGGGGTTCGAATGTACCCAATCCGCCTGCAATGGCCACTACTTTTGCGTGGTGAACAGTTCCTTTATTCGTGATGACCTCAAAAGTTCCATCCTCCAGCTTGGTTAATGTTTGCGCAGTTTCGGCTAATGTAAATCCCGGTTGAAACTGTTTGATCTGCTCCATTAAATTATCAACGAGGTCGCCCGCATTCACCGATGGAAAACCAGGAATATCAAAAATTGGCTTTTTAGGATACAATTCAGTCAACTGACCGCCGGGTTGTGGCAGTGCATCAATCAAATGGCATTTCATCTTGAGCAAACCTGCTTCAAATACAGCAAAAAGACCCGTTGGTCCTGCTCCAATAATCAATATATCTGTAGAAATCATTTCGTAAATTTTTGTCGAAAAATATAATGGTGCAAATTTAAGAAAAATAAAAGAACGACGGCGCTGACTATTAACAAGAATCAATTAATGCAGCACTGAAATCGATTAATTATATTTGTGGCAAATTTTTTGCAAACCCCTTTCCATGAAAAAGATTTTAAGCATTTTGGCGATCATGATTTTCGCCATTGGGTTTTCTCAGAAACTCGCTAATATACAATCCGGTGAACAACTCAATTACCGGATTCACTATGGAATTCTGAATGCAGGAACCGCTACTTTAACGACTTTACAAACAGTTTATAAGGGTCAACCCCACTTTTATGTGAAAGGTTATGGCAAAACGACCGGTGCTGTGCGGGCATTTTTCAAAGTTGAGGATGTTTATGAAAGTTTTATCAATATCGATACGGGATTGCCCAGTTACTACGTAAGAAATGTGAGAGAAGGAAGCTATACCCAACACTTGGAAACGGCCTTTAACCATAATAACCAAACATTGATACTTACCGACAAGGAAACCAATATCTCCAAAGTGATGAACTCGGTGAAAGGCGTGCAGGATATGCTCTCAGCATTCTACTATCTGCGGAGTTTGGACAGTCTTGACCTGAAAGTGGGCACCGTAAAAAAACTCAATGTCTGGATTGATGATGAAATGTTTCCTTTTCAGCTAAGAATTGCAGGAACCGAAAATGTGAAAACAAAATTCGGCACCATCAATTGTCTTAAAATTGTACCACAGGTCATGAGCGGCCGTGTTTTTAAAGACAAAGAAGGTGTAACGCTATGGGTAACCAACGACAGAAATTACGTTCCCGTTCTTGTGCAGGCGCAGCTGGCGGTAGGTTCCCTGAAAGCCAGTATAGATTCTTACAGCAATGTAAAATATCCCCTGAAGTTTAATTAATAATAAGAAATACGCCCGCTGAGCGTATTTTTTTGTTTAATGCTAAAATATTCAAAATCGACTAACCAAAAAATGCAGCACGAATCTTTTAATAAAAATTTTAAACAGGTTCGTCCTTTGCATGCCACATATTCCATTACATTTGCAGTATGCTAAACGATCAGAAAATTGAAAAATTCCGGCAAATTGTAGAAAACAAGTTCCAAATCTACAACTCACTCTTTATGAGTTTGCCTTACGATAAAATGACCAATATCGGGATGCTTCTCCCCTTTCTATACGAAGAAAGCAAGGAGGGTTACGAAAAAGGTAAATCGCCAGAAGAAATTGTGGAAGAATTTTTCCGGAACCATACTACGCTGACCAATGAAAAGCAAAAAACCGAGTTGCTATTCAAGATCATTCAGTACATCGAACGGCAGGTTGTGCTTTTTGATAGTATTGAGGATGCGGCTTTCCAGCAATTGCACTCCGAAAACGATTCGGGCACCATCCTCAATCTTTACGAAAAGGCATCCGATGAGCATCATCTTACTTCAATTCGAAAAAAAATGGATGATTTTGCAATTAAAATTGTGTTTACGGCGCACCCTACACAGTTTTATCCCAACGCGGTACAAAGAATAATTCATGATCTTAGAGATGCCATCATCAGCGACTCTGTCACACAAATTGATATGCTTTTGCAACAGCTCGGCAAAACCCCGTTTGTGAACAAGGAGCGGCCAACACCGTTAGATGAAGCTATGAGCATTATCTACTACCTGCGATACGTATATTACCAAAGTATTGGAGATCTCTATAAAAAAATAAAACAGGTTTTTGGCACCGAGCATTTCAAACCCAATACAGATCTCATCCAACTTGGTTTCTGGCCAGGAGGCGACCGAGACGGAAATCCGTTTGTAACCGCAGACATTACGCTGAAAGTAGCTGAAGAACTTCGAATTTCAATCCTTAAAGATTATTATGGCCATTTGAAGCTCATTAGACGACGACTTAGTTTCCGTGGCGTATCACAGGCATTGGAACAGCTAAGCAAAAATCTTTACGCTGCTATTTTTCAAAAAGACATTCAACTTTCTGCTGATGAAATTATTGCTCAAATTAATGTGGCAGAAAAAATATTGGTGGAAGAACACAACGGTCTTTTCCGTGATGTTTTGGATGATTACCGGGATCGGGTCAAGATTTTCGGAACCCATTTTGCCACTTTAGACATACGGCAGGATAGCAGAATTCACCAAAGCGTCATTGATGATATATTTGCTAAAATTAGCGGTGAAAACGCTGACGGAAAAACGGCAGAAGAAAAAATTGATTATTTACTGAGATCAGAAAAAGTCCTCGATCCGGATGATTTTGACAATGAAATAACCCGCGAAACCCTGAAAAGTATTTACAACATTCGCCAAATACAGGCACGAAATGGCGAAAGGGGAATGCATCGCTATATCATCTCCAATTCGGATGAGATTAAAGATGTGCTGAATGTTTTTGCCATGATGAAACTTTGCGGCTACAGCGATGAGGACATGAAAATTGATATTGTTCCCCTCTTTGAAACCATGGAAGGACTAGACAGATCCGAAGAAGTAATGCGCAAACTTTACACGCATCCCGTTTACCAGAAACATCTGCAAAGAAGACAGAATCGGCAAATTATAATGCTCGGTTTTTCCGATGGTACTAAAGACGGCGGCTATCTGAAAGCCAACTGGCAAATCCATACCTCCAAAGAACACCTTACTCAAGTGTCTGAAGAGAATGATATTAAAGTGATCTTCTTCGACGGACGAGGCGGGCCACCGGCAAGAGGTGGTGGCAAAACCCATGATTTCTATGCGTCTCAGGGAAAAACCATTGCCAATAACCAGATCGAGCTCACTATTCAGGGACAAACGATTACCAGTGTTTTCGGGAACAAAGATCAGGCAAAATTCAACTTCGAGCAGTTGCTGACTGCTGGCTTGGAGAATGATATTTTCAACAATCCTAAAAAAGAGCTGAATGCAAAAGAACGCGATTTGATGTCGGAACTGGCAGAAATAAGTTATCTAAAATATTCAGCACTGAAGGCGCATCCGATGTTTGTGCCTTATCTGCAGGAAATGAGCACATTAGAATATTACGGAAGAACCAACATTGGAAGCAGACCCAGCAAGAGAGGTGCAGGCAATGAACTTAAATTTGAGGATTTACGCGCAATACCGTTCGTAGGTTCTTGGTCTCAGCTGAAGCAGAATGTTCCCGGGTTTTTCGGTTTTGGTTATGCGCTGAAAGCGTTAAAAGATGAAGGCCGTTTTGATGAAGTAAAGCAACTTTACCGAAATTCGGATTTCTTTAAGACATTGGTACTCAATTCAATGATGTCGATGAATAAGACCTATTTTCCGCTTACCTATTACATGCGGAACAACCCCAAATTTGGGGAATTCTGGCAAATCCTGTTCAGTGAGTTCGAATTATCAAAAGCGATGATGCTGGAACTGACTGGTTTTAAAATATTGATGCAGGAAGAACCACTAAGCCGAAAATCAGTGAAAATCAGGGAAAAAATTGTGTTGCCACTGCTTAGCATTCAGCAATATGCACTGATGAAAATCCAGAAAAAAGAAGGTGACCGCGAAACTTACGAAAAACTGGTGATGCGTTCCCTTTTCGGCAACATCAATGCCAGCAGAAATTCTGCCTAAAAACAGTATGTATTAAACGCAAAAAACACCGTGCAAAATCGCATCGGTGTTTTTTATATATCTGCCTAATACCGCATAAAACAAATTATTCTGTTTCTGATCCAGGAATTTTTGCCGCCAATTCATAAACATTACCCTGCATCAAATACTTAATTCTTTCGCGGGTGGTTACGGTATTTACTTCACCATCTCTCACCACGATAATTCTGTCGCCTGGCGCAATATTTTGATCGCCAATCCAATCTTCTGGTGCTACATCATTCTCCTTTTCTTTTTGAGCTTCTAAAATAATTTCTGCCATTTCCTGAAACTTGGGATCATCAGAATAAAGCACCTGATATTCCGGTGCCAAACCTACTCTAAATGTTCTTTTATCCGCAATTAAATGTCCGTCGGTGTTGGGCATCGGACTATCGGACCCGTCGGTGAAACCCACTTCAATCAGCTCTCCGTGATGTTCTTTTGCAAAACTCTGGGCTTGGTCGAATGTATCAAAATTGGTTACAATGGTGTAATTGTCGTATGCATATTTATGCAATTTTTTAGGGGTGTCCATGTCTATATTTTTTAAGTTATTGATTTCGTATGAGAAGGCAAAATGCCTGTGGCAAGCTTACTGTCAGATTCTTTTTCTATTCAATAATATTCCAAGATCCTCACCATCTTCTGCATTTACCACTGTTTTTTACCCACAAAATTAATGCCACATCATTTTCTTTGAGTTATAGTTGAGATATTAACAAAAAGAATAGAAAATTAGAAAAAAGTGAATAACAGCGAAAGAAAAACCCGAAACCGGTAGATTTCGGGCCATTAAATTCATCCCATTTATGATCAATGGTATAACTGAATCACTTGATGGTATGGATTGATTTGACGATGCTCAAATTTTTTTAGGCATAGTAAAATCCCTTAATAGAGATGCTCCCGAATAAATTTGAGACTTCCCAACGCGAGTTCTTCTGCATCGTAAGGTGATTTTTGCCATAGTGAAACCGCCTGCTGCATTCCGGGCACAGCGGAAGAGAAATTCTCAAGCACCAGATTTCCTTCAAAATCAATTTCCTTTAATGCAGCAAATAGCTCAGCCCAATTAATTGTCCCTTCTCCCAACATGCCGCGGTGCGATTCAGTCATGTGAATATGTTTTAGTTTTTGGCCTGCCAATAGCACAGGATCGTGAAAGTTATTTTCTTCAATGTTCATGTGGAAGGTATCCAGATGAAGAAAAATATTGTCTTTCCCTGTTCGGTCTATCAATTCCAAAACATTCTGAGCGGTATTACAAACATACGATTCATAACGATTGATGGGCTCTACGGCGAGGTGAATGTTTTTGCTTTTAGCATAATCCGCAACCGACGACCATACTTCGACGATGGTCTTTTTCTCGTCTTCGGCCAATGGATTTCCTGAAAAAACACCGATGCCGCCATGCAAAACACCTCCCAGGAAATGGGTTTCCAGTTCGTGGGTTTTGTCGATGGCTTTTTTAATGAGTTGTTCTGCTTCTCTGGGATGAAACGCAATGTGCGCCTCTTTTGGTAAGTTAAGGGAACAAACCACTTCAAGATTGTTTTGCTTAAGCTGGCTTTTTACAGCTTCAGTATCGATATTCATATCTGGAGGCAAGAGAATTTCTATCAGATCAAAGCCAGCATTGGCCGTTTTTTCTATTGCCATTTTTCCTGCTTCGGCGTTCCATTGTGGAGTCATCCAAGATAAAAGCGAAGCCCCTATTTTAATTTTCATTTTTTTATTATTTAATTTGATTGAGAACAATAACCTAAGGATAATAGATTAAAAAAGAACCGCACGGAGAGGAAATGAAGTGATTGATATGGAAAATTTCCGCACGGTTCATGAAATCAATATTTTAAAAAACCCACCACTCGGCTCTTGCGCCAAAGTAGGTTCCGTATCTTTTGGCCCCGGATTGCTGCAAAAACGGAGAGTACAGTGTATTCATCGCCTGGTCGTTGTATCTCGACACTTCTGCGATAAGTCTTATATGAGGTCTTGCCCAAACGCTTCTTTCAGCAGTAGGAACAATGGTTGGAGCAATTGCCAACTTCCACATGGTTGCCGCAGATTGCGTTCCATCTTTTCTGCTGGCATAATGCAGTTCGGATAAAATATGAAACCAATTATTGAAGTAATAAGTGGCTCTTAAACCGGTATTGAAATCTTCTTTTTTGTTGAATATTTGTCTCCCGTAGTAATCATTTGCCATGTTACTGCTTTCTGAGCCGCCCTTAGACAAGGTATAAACTAAATAAGGATTCACTGACCATCTATTAGAAATATTCCATAAAAAATGCTCCACCACAGTAAAAGAATAGGCGCCTTTGTAGGTATTCGTAGTTTCGCTGGGAGCGCCGTATGTGCGCCAAGTTTGGGTATTTCCGCCATCACCACCATTGGCAATGCCGTAGCCGTAGCGCAATGCAAACTGATTGAAAGATCCTGGTAGCGCAGTTTTTAGATTGGTGTTGAGTTTAACACCGGCAACAAAACCATTGTCGGAAGGATAATTTTCCAATGTATTTTTACCGGAATTGTTGACATGATGGAATTCAGCCAATAGTTTAACCGTGTGATTTTTAATAGGCACAGAATGTTCAAGGACAAAAACTTCCCGCTGTCTATACACCAAACTTTTAACACCACTGATGATGTTGGTATACGAATACGGCGTGGAGTTGGATGCAGCTGTATCAATCGCGGCAGGAAAAAACATCGAAAATCTGGTGTTCTTGTATTTTACACCCCAACCTGTCGAAGAATGGTCATCAAAATAGAAGTAATCCGAAATATGCACATCATCATACCTCAGCCATCTCGATCCTGCCCAAAAATCCCATTGTGTTCCCATTACATTTCGGGCTTCTATAAAGGCCTCGGGCAGTGCAACGATCATCCCGTTGGTGGATTTGGTATCTACATTTCCTAGGAAAGTGCCGCCAGAGTAAAAGCTTAATCTGGCCTGGAAATCAATTTTTGTACTGTCTTTGCCAACCACGGGCGTAAAATGGACTGCGGGCAAAAAATCAACATAATCACTCTGATCCAATCGTCCACCCAAAGAACCCTGATTGCGCAGATTAAGCTGTTGTCCGGTATTCCCATCGGAATTGGGAGAAAATCCGGCACCAATTCTTCCAGTTGTCCCGAAGGAAAACTTTTTGTTGGTGATGACAATCTGACCCGATAGGCGATTACTCATGCTGATCAGCATTAAACATCCAAAAAGTAAATAAAACGTTCTCATTTTTATCTGATTGTTTTTGGCTGATAAAGCTTTGTTGCGAATGCTAAAATCACCAGGTAACAAATTATGGGCAACAAATAAGCGTGGGCAATATCTGTCTCTGCAATATGCCCCATAATCGGTGGGAAAACCGCTCCGCCAAACATCGCCATCACCAGGAATGAAGACGCCTGCTGTGTGTTTTTGCCTAATCTTTTTAACCCAAGACTAAAAATGGTAGGATACATCACACTCAAAAATAAATTGAGAAGAATTAAGCTGACGAAGGACACCCAGCCGAAGCTCTGCGAAATAATTAAACATAAAATAATATTGCAACCCGCGGCAATTGCAAGCAACTTGTTAGGTGCAATGTATTTCATCAGGAAAGTACCCAGGAAACGACCTACCATCATCATGGCCATACTGAGTGAAAAATAATAAGATGCCTGCGTTTCGGGAATGTGCATTTTCTCTACACCGTAATTGATGAAAAAAGCCCATGTTCCGCCTTGTGCAGCAATGTTGAAAAACTGCGCAATCACCGCAAAGATGAAATGCTTTTGTCGCCACAATGGAGCATCAGGATCGTAATTGGCTTTGCTTTCGGCAGTGTTGTCTTCGGGGTGATTTTCACCGGCGTGGGGATCTTTCAGGTCAGGCACTTTAATGAAAGAAAACGCGATAGCAATCACAAGAATAATAATACCGATCCAGGTATACAGACTTTTTACGGAACCAAGATCATGGGAAGCTGAAGAATGCCCGAAGATGAAAAAACCACCCAATAATGGCCCTATAATGGCGCCCAACCCATTGAATGACTGCGCAAAGTTTACCCGTTGGTCACTGGTTTGTTCATCACCCAAAGCCGCCACAAAAGGATGCGCTACCGTTTCTAGCGTGGCCATGCCCATTGCCAGAACGAAAAGTGCAAATCGAAAGAAACTGAAAGAAGCATTATTGGCTGCGGGAATAAACAGAAACGCACCGAGTGAAAACAGCGACAGACCGATTAACACACCCGCCTTATAGCCATACTTTTTCATCAAAAGCCCCGCCGGAATTCCCATTAAAGCATAGGCGCCAAAAATGGAAAGTTGCACCAATCCCGATTGAGATTTTGAAATATTCAATACATTTTGAAAATGTTTGTTTAGCACATCTCCCATGGTGAGAGCGATGGCCCAAAAGAAAAACAGGGAAATTACGAAAGATAATACCACAATATATTTTTTCTCTGTAAATTTTGCAGTGTTCATAAGATGTAAGGGATTTTTGTTGGAATTAATGATGATTTTCGGTTTTGCTTTCTCGGAATCGGCGGAATTCTTCATAACTATAATCTGGGCAGGCGCCAGATTTGGAAGTGATGTAAGCGCCCAGTGAAACGGCTTGTTTCATAATTTCTTCGGGGGATTTGCCTTGGATTCTTTTATGTAAAAATCCTGCTAAGAATGAGTCGCCGCTACCAACGGTATCAGCCACTTCGATCGGAATTGCAGAAAAGGTAAAATTGTTGTCGCCGATGAAATAACGTGCACCTTTGCTTCCTTTGGTAAGCACTACTTCATTGATGTCAAAGTACTTTTGGATGTGTTTCACACTGGTTTCTTCATCCACATATTGCTCACCAAGATAATCGATAATTTTGCGCAATTCCGCTTTATTCATCTTCACGAGATCGGTTTTGTGAAGCAATTTTTTAATCAGCTCAAAATCGACAAAAGGCGGACGGAAATTAACATCGAATACTTTAAATTTGGCCCATTCCAAGAGTTGGAAAAGTGTTTTGCAAGAGGTTTCATTTCGCGCTGCCAAACTTCCGAAAACGAACGCATCGGCATTTTCAATCACCTCCTTATGTTCGGGCAGAATTTCGATAAAATCCCAAGCTACGTTTTGTACAATGTCGTAATGGGCTTCACCACTTTCGTCGAATTGTGCTAAAACTGTTCCTGTAGGATGCACTTGATCCACCGCAATGAGATCGGTTGGTATGTTCCAATTTTTAATCTGATCAAGAAGTTGATCTCCGAGCTTGTCATTTCCTATTTTGGAAAGCATTCGAACTTCGGTTCCCATTCTGTTGGTATTATAAGCAACGTTGAAAGGTGCTCCACCTGCTCTTTCGCCACTTGGGAAAATATCCCACAGGACTTCACCAAAACAAACAATGTAAGGACTTTTTTTATTTTTCATAGCGGTTAAACGTTTAAGTTAATAAGTAATTTTTTTTATTTGATTGATTCGCCTTCAATTAATTCGGACGATAAGATGGTCATGGTTCCATCGGCTTGGTACTGGCCGATTAGCGCATCCAGCACTTCCACGGCTTTCTCTGCCATCTCATCGAGAGGTTGTTGCAAGAACGTGATTTTGGTTGGGAACAGCGAATAAGCTTCTGTTTCATCAAACGCCAACACCGACACATCTTGCGGAACTTTTATATCATTTTGCAAAAGATATTTAAGCCCGGATACAGCCAACTTATTACTCGAAAAATACAAAGCTGTGTTCTTGGGTTTACTCCCTAGCAATACCTGCAATCCGTCCTGAATTTCCTCCGAAATACCCTTTAAACCTACCAGCAATTTCTCTGTTCTACTATGGTTTTCAGCATTTGAAACTGCTTCATCAAAGCCCCGCTCCCTGTCAAGAAGATGTGCTAGCGAAGTTTTGTAACCGATATAGACCAACGTATCAAAATTCTTTTCTATCAATTTTTGGGTGGCTTTCTTGGAAATTTCCTTATTGTTGATGACAATGGCCGGAATTTTCACCTCTTCAATGAATCGGTCGACCATCACAACGGGATATTCTTTTGTTACTAAATCGTTCAAGCACTTTTCCGATCCGGCAACCGGCGCAATGATGAGGCCATCCACTTGCTGTTGGGAGAAAAGCTCCACCAGCATTTGAAATTTCTCTGCATTTTCATCGGAACTTCCAATGATTAAGCTATACCCCAATTTCAAAGCTTCATTTTCAATCTTTCTTGCTAAAGTAGAATAGAACTCGTTCGAAATATCGGCAACTACCAAACCCAGCAGTTTACTTTTACTCGTTTTCAACCCTTTTGCTGCTTTATTTGGTTGGTAATTAATATCTTTCGCAATCTGCAAAATTCTGGCTTTTGTGGCCTCACTAATTTTTTGCCCCTCCTTTTTATTGAGTACGTAAGATACTGTAGCCACGGAAACACCGGCTATCTTGGCAATATCTTTAATGGAGGTACTCTTCATAAGGCATTCATTTACAGTACAAAAGTAGATTGAAATTTATTCTGAAAAAAGAGCAGATTTTTTTTTGCACATTCAGAAAAAAGTGTAGTTTCGCAAATTTTGCAAATTGATGAACAGTAAAATACAAGATATTGAAAATCAATTTATTAAAGTTAAAAATTAGAACTGATTGTGAATGCTATATGAACTATATGTTAATTAAAAACCCACTAACCCTTCATTTTAGTTAAACGTTTAAGTAGGTGTTTTTTGAAAAAATGACGAAAGTCAGTTTTTTTTGAATGTTTTTCAAGCTCTTTTCTTCAAATACTAACTTTCTGCAATCACAAAGTGCGGGCATTTTCAGTTTCTTTTAAATTCCGTAATTTTAGCCATTCAATCCAAAAAATTGTATTCATGATTAAGAGAAGTTTTTTACTTTCGGCGGTCATCGTTCCTGCGGTGATGGCATTTGCACAGCAGTATGGCGGAATGTGGATTCCCACCGAAGTGAACGAAAAAGAAATGAAAGAAATGGGCATGAAGATCAGTGCCAAACAAATCTTCGATCCTTCCAAACCCAGCATTAAAGATGCAGTGGTACAATTCAATGGTGGTTGCACCGCCGAAATTATTTCGCCCCAAGGTTTACTCCTTACCAACCACCACTGTGGCTATGGGCAAATCCAGAAACATTCAACCGTGCAAAATGATTATTTGGCTGATGGATTCTGGGCCAATAACCCGAATGCTGAACTTCCCAATCCGGGCGTAACCGTCGATTTCATTTCCGACATTAAAGAAGTTACCGATCAGGTTTTGGGTGGCACATTACTGACAGAGGGAACTGCAGCGGAAAACCTCATCAACAAAAACATCGAAGATGTTAAGGCCAGTTTTAAACTTGAACCCTGGCAAAAAGTGGTTATTAAACCCATGTATTATGGCAATAAATATTATGCTTTCATCATAGAAACCTATAAGGATGTACGACTGGTAGGTGCACCACCAAGCTCCATCGGTAAATTTGGTTCTGATACTGATAACTGGGTTTGGCCCAGACATACTGGCGATTTCTCCCTCTTCAGAATTTATGCAGATAAAAACAATAAGCCCGCAGAATATTCTAAAGACAATGTGCCTTATCAGCCCAAATACTTCCTGCCCGTTTCCATTAAAGACAAACAGGAAAATGATTTCACTTTTGTGTTTGGATTTCCGGGTCGCACCACCGAATATTTGCCGTCAATTGCTGTGGAACAGATTATGAATCAGATTGATCCCGCAATGATCTCTGTGCGCGAAGTGGCACTAAAAACACTGGACGAAAAAATGCGCGCCGATCAGCAGACCAAAATAAAATATGCCTCTAAATATGCTTCTATCGCCAATTACTGGAAAAAATGGATTGGCGAGGTGGAAGGTCTTAAAAAATCCAACGCAGTACAAAAAAAAGAAGCATACGAGAAAAAGCTGATGGATCAAAACAAAGCCATTATTCCAACGATTTCCGAGCTCAACCGACTGTATTCGCAACAAGCACTGTATGCAGTGAACCGTGCTTATTACACCGAAATTATTCGAAATGCAGAAACACTTGCGCTCGCCAACCACTTCAGTAACTACATTGAAAACTATGAAGAGGGAAAAATGGATGAGGCAACACTTGCTAACTTTAAAAAACGCATCAGTGCCATTTACAAAGATTTTGATCCAGAACTGGATGCCCAGGTAACCGCCAAAGTATTGGCATTGTACGCTAATAAAACCCGAGTTAAGTTTTTACCCACAGGATTTGATCAATATAAAGATGCGAATGCCAACCTTTCGAAAATTGAAGAAATGTCTAAAAACTCTGTGATAACAGGGCGTGGCACCTTCAATGGAACTACTGCTGCGGCAGATATTGACAAGGTTTTTCAAAACCCTACAACGCTGATTCAACAACTGAAAAAAGATCCTTTGATGATTTTATTTCAATCGCTTAAAGATGTGTATTCAGAAAAAGTTGAGGGCTACTACGCCGCTTACCAAAAGCACATAGACATTGCTCAAAAGAAATTCATGGCACAGCAAATGGAAACCGACAAAGACCGAAAATTCTTTCCAGATGCCAATTCTACACTTCGGGTTACGTATGGCAAAGTAGCGGGTTCTAATCCTCGAGACGCTGTGTATTACGGCTATCAAACACATTTAGCAGGCGTTATGGAAAAATATGTTCCAAAAGATTATGAATTTGATGTCCCGAAAAAGCTGATCGACCTCTATAATACCAAAGATTATGGCGTTTATAAAGATAAAACCGGTGACGTACCTGTGAATTTTACTGCGACCAACCACACCACTGGTGGAAACTCCGGAAGTCCGGCATTAGATGCCAATGGAAATCTCATCGGTCTCAACTTTGACCGGCAATGGGAAGGTACCATGAGCGATATCAATTACGACCCTAAATTCTCGCGCAACATTATGGTAGATACCAAATATATCCTCTTCATCATCGAAAAATATGCCGACGCCAAATGGCTGCTTAACGAAATGAAGATTGTGAAATAATCCCTAATTTCATCCTTGAAAATTCTAAATCCGCATTTTTGTAATGCGGATTTTTTGAATATTGGTTATCCATCTTACAGCGAGGTATCCAAACGAAAACCTCCTATTTAAGACGCTTACGAATAACTTTTTTTATTTGATGAATATCAATTGTTTCGATAATTCCTTGTCATACTTTTGCAATTCGCAAAACAAAAAAATTCCGCAAAAAACTGCGGAATTTCAAATTCTCATGGTTACCAATTATTAACTCAACCCAAACACAATTTGTTATACTATTAAATATTATGGCTTTCCAAAGTTGCAACTTAAATTCGAAACGCAACACCGTGAAATCACCCTTTTTTAATTTTCTCCCACTCTACAGGTGTTCAAACAAAAAAGTGAAACAGATGTTCCACTTTTATGATCAATTGATAAGGTTATATTTAATATCCAAAAATCTCATCCAATGTTAATTCGTGAAAAGAGCCCAACTTGCTTACGGCCTTCATATCGAGGTTTTCCTTCTTCCCGATAATGGCCGAATTAAATTTTAACGGTTTCACCTCAGCATCATAGAATTCAGTCAGCTCCTTTAGTGAGAGTTTCTCGATTTCCTTGTAAACATCCTTTCTGAAATCATCATCAATTCCTAATTTCTTCAAATTTAAATGATTAAAAAAAATGTTGGTTCTTGTAATTCGCTGTGATGCAATTTGTTTGAGTGCCGAATTTTTTGCGTTCTCAAACTGTGCAGGTATTTGTGGCAAATGGGCCATCAAATTATTCATGGTATGTACAGCTTCCGCAAGTTTGTTGGCTTGGGTACCGAGATAGGTCGTCACATAGTCCGGATGGTTCAGTTCGCTGTTCGCGATATAGGAAACATAAGCAGAATAAGCCAAACTTTTACTTTCGCGAATCTCCTGAAAAACTATAGACGACAACCCTCTTCCGAAATATTCATTAAACACATTAATTTTTCCAAAGTTTTCAACACTCACATTGCGGGCTTTTCCGATTTTGCTCATCTCCGTTTGCACCATGTCATAATTGATAAAATAAACTTTGCCTTCAGTGTTGGGTTCGGGATAAATTTTCCTTGTAGGAATTTTCATGGTTTCCTTTTCCACAAAGGTTTTTGCATAAGTTCTAAACTTCGCGAAATCGTTTCCGTAAAAGAAAATCTGATAGGGCATTTGAAGTAAATGAGCCATTTTCTTTGTCATTTCTTCAGACTCAATGGCTTGCAGACGATCTTTAGAAACCACATCTCTCAATCTCGACTCTTTCCCGAACTTGGCATAATTGGAAAGTGCCGCCATAATTCTGGTTTTGTCTTTTTTGGCCACATCGCGGCTTTCAAGAATGGTTCGCACGTTTTCCTGAAAAATCTCCTGGTCGGGTTTTGCGTTCTGCAACCAGTGTTTCAACAGCTCGATTCCTTTGGGCATGTTCTCTTCCAAACCGGTTATTGAAATCATAAGTTGGTCCGGCGCTGTACGAAAATCGCTGGTAATGCCTAATTTAAAAAACTCCTGCTTTAGCTCTTCCGGTGTGTAGCGTTCGGTCCCTAAATATTGCAATACCTGCGTTGCTAAACCAAGCTCTTTGTCATGATCACTTCCGAACGGGAAAATAAAATAAACCTGCGCCACATCATTGTATTGATTTTTGACGAAACTGACCACTTTATCACCGATTTTATCTGTGTCGATGGCTTTGGAATAATCGATAAAGTGTGGCTCAATTGGTGCTGGTTTTTGAGCCAGTATGTTTTTCAGGAATATAGACTGATCTTCATGATTGATCTTAACCGGCGTAATTGCAGGATTCTCAACACGAATCAACTGATCGTTCACCCCTTTTTCTTTCTTGATGACCACATAATTATCTTTAAAGAAATCGTTGGCAAAGCCCACCACATCACTTTTGGTGATTGTGCTGTACTCATTCAGTTCGTTCAGTTCTTGCTGCCAACTTTCATTATTGATATAGGTTTGATAAAGCGTTGTGGCTAAACCATCGGCCGTTTCAAAAGCTTTCATGCGCTGAATCCTAAAGTCGTTCACAATCGACGGAATCAACCAATCAGGGAAATCTCCTTTCTTAACAAGATCAATTTGCTCCAGCAAAAGTTTTTGGGCATCCTCTAAAGTTTGACCGCTTTTAGGAACAATCACCATCGAAAAGTTACCATAGTTTTTAAACGGCGACTCGTATGCAATGGCGCGCAAAGCTTTTTGCTGCTGATTAATATTGAGATCAATAAGCCCAGATTCTCCCGAGTTGGTTAAGATATTGGCCACCATGTCGGCAAGCCGCGCTCCCTTCGTTCCATAAGAATCAGAACGCCATGCCATCTGAATGCGCGGTGCAGACGGACTTTTAACGGTTCTCTCCACAATTTTGGTTAGTGGCGGTTCAGTAATTGTTTCTTTTGCCGGAAGCTCTTTTCGCTTAAAAGCACCAAAGTATCGATCAACAAGTTGAATGGTTTTATCGTAATCCAAATCACCTACCATCACCAACGCGAAATTGTTGGGCACATAATAGGTTTCAAAATATTGATGAATCGCCATCATCGAGGGATTCTTTAAATGATCAGGTTGACCAATTGTGGTTTGCTGACCGTTTGGGTGATTGGGGAATAAAGCGTCCATCAGCTCATAATGCACCAATCGCGCATCGTTGTCTTGGGCACGGTTGTATTCCTCATAAACCGCTTCCAGCTCTGTGTGGAATAGACGCAGCACCAGTTCCGAAAATCTTTCCTTTTCAACCTGCAGCCACTTTTCCAATTCGTTGTTGGGAATGTTGTTTTTGTAAACCGTTTCATCAAGCCAGGTGTGTGCATTGGTTCCTGTGGCGCCCAACGACGAAATCGCTTTGTCGTATTCGTTGGCAATGGCATATTGGCTGGCTTCCTGAGAAACCTCGTCAATTTTTTTGTAAATTAATTTCTTTTTCTCGGGGTCTTTTTCGGCTTTGTGCTTTTCATAAAGCTCCGAAATTTCATCCAAAAGCGGTTTTTCTTTCGCCCAGTTTCCGGACGCCAGATTGGATGTTCCTTTAAACATCATGTGTTCCAGATAATGGGCCAAACCTGTATGATCAGCAGGATCGTTATTGCTTCCCGTTCTCACTGGTATATACGTTTGGATTCGGGGCGCATCGTCGTTTTGGGCAAGGTAAACTGTTAAACCATTTTTTAAGGTATAAATTCGGACCTGATTTTGGTCTCCTATCACTGTTTCATAAGTGTATCCGGCCGGATCGGTGATGGTTTGGGTTTCGAATTGTTGGGTTTTTGTCATTCTGTCATTACATTTAGAGGAAAGGTTCATAAACCCTCCTTCATCAATTTTAATCATTAAACATTACAGATTCTTAGAGAAATCAGTGCGGTTTAAGCATGTTTTCTGGATCCAGAATCGCATCCAATTTTTCTTGGGAAAGCAATTCTTTTTCCAAAACCAGATCGTACACGCTTCTACCTGTTTCCAAAGCTTCTTTGGCAATTTGGGTCGAATTTTTGTAGCCGATGTATGGGTTTAACGCCGTCACGATTCCAATGCTGTTTCTCACCATATTAAGGCACACTTCTTTATTGGCCGTAATTCCTGTAATGCATTTCTCTCGCAGGGTATCAATAGCATTTCCAAGAAAAGTATTGCTCTCCATAATGGCATGAGAAAGTACGGGTTCCATTACATTCAATTGCAGCTGCCCGGCTTCTGCCGCGAAAGTTACGGTGAGGTCATTGCCAATTACTTTATAACAAACCTGATTCACCACTTCAGGAATCACAGGATTTACTTTGCCCGGCATAATGGATGATCCCGGTTGCATTGGGGGAAGATTGATTTCAAAGAGACCCGCCCTTGGACCTGACGATAATAAGCGAAGATCGTTACAGATTTTCGACAGCTTTACGGCAAGACGCTTCATTGCTGAAGAGTATATGACGTAAGAGCCCGTATCCGGAGTAGCTTCCACTAAATCTGGTGCCGAAACAATGGGGAATCCACTGATATGCGCAAGATTTTTGGCACAAAGATCGGCGTAGCCCACCGGAGCATTTAAACCAGTGCCAATCGCGGTGGCACCCATATTAATTTCCACAAATAAATTGGCATTGGCATTGAGCTTGGAAATATCTTCTTCTAAGTTAGCGGCAAAAGCTTCAAACTCCTGTCCCAAAGTCATGGGAACAGCATCCTGAAGCTGGGTTCTACCCATTTTGATGATTTTGGAAAACTCCTTCCCTTTTTCCCGGAAAGCAGCAATAATATGCTCCAATTTAACGACCAATTCCTGGTTCATGTGCAACAAAGCAAGTTTGATGGACGTAGGGTAAGCGTCATTGGTAGACTGCGATAAGTTAACATGATCATTAGGTGAGCAATATTGATAATCACCTTTTGCCCTGCCCATTTTTTCAAGAACACGATTGGCAATGACTTCGTTCGCATTCATATTCACCGACGTACCGGCACCTCCCTGAATCATATCAATGGGAAATTGATCGTGCAACTGCCCTGCAATCAGTTCATCACAAGTTTCTGCTATTTTGTGATAAAGATCCTGATCCAGTAAACCTAATTCGTAATTGGTTTTCGCAGCCGCTTTTTTCACCATTCCTAATGCGGCAATAAAGTGTGGATAGGAAGAAAGATGCTGTCCCGAAATCTTGAAATTATTAATTGCACGCTGTGTTTGTACACCATAATATGCATCGATAGGCACTTGCAGCGTACCTAGCAAATCAGTCTCATTTCTGAAATTTTCCATAAAAAATAATTTGCTGAAAAGATAAGATTATTAAACGATTCTCAACAATTGATCATCTCAATTTTACTGATCGACTCTGGCGACAGTGGATATCGATATGATGCAAAAAACAGATTTTTTTTACTTTGAAGGATATTTTTTTATGAGAGACTGTAAAATAACCCATGTTTCAGCATCCATTACACCATCATACTTTTCTGGACGAAAATGATATTGAAATGCCTCGATGGTTTTTTTAGTGGCATCATCCAGCAATCCGGACGGTTGTATATCATAGCCGAATGTTTGAAGCGCGGTTTGGTATTTAAAAATAAACTGTGGCGTACTAAGATTGGTTCCGAAATAAGGATCATTGAGCACCTGCGTAGTCATGATATCCTGTTTGGTTGCATCATCGTACCACATTCCTATTTGATAGTCGTCATAAAGTTTTTTCCAAGGAAATTTTGGTCCCGGATCTTGTTTTCTAGTCGGTGCAATATCGGAATGTCCTAAAATATTAGTTGCGGGAATCATGTATCGATTGGCGATATCCTTCACCAACGCCGCCACTTTTTTAATCTGTTCCGGGTCAAAATCGGGAAAAATTTTTGCTCCTGATGCATCAGATTTGTAGCCACCATTCACAATTTCGATGCCGATGGAAGTATCATTGAGGGCTTTATCGGTTCTCCACGCGCTAATTCCTGCATGGTAAGCACGTTTGTTTTCATCGACGAGCTGATAGATATCCCGGTCGCCCAAATTATTAACCAAGTAATGCGCACTCACGGTTTGCTGAGTAAGAACGGTAACCGATTTATCGTCATCAAGCGCGGTATAATGCAGAATAATGTATTTCTGCCTATAGTTTTGAGCCAGTGAAGGAAAATAGGTTTTAACCACCTTGTAACCTGCCGGATTGGCCGAAACAATAGATCCATAACTGATGGTATTATTATTCTTGGTAGCGTCCGCAATATTCACTTTATAGAAATCCTCATGACCTTCATGCTGCACCTTTGGTCTTTCGGGCATTTCCGGCTTGTGAACGACTGCTGTTGGACCTGTTCCAGATTTTGTTTTGTTTGATGTTACTGTTTTTTGCGAACCACACGAAATGATTAAAAAACTTAACCCGATGAAATATAATGAATTACGCATTTTACTTTGAATAAAGAATTTTCACTTCCAAAAATACGAAAAAAATTAAGTAAAAAATTTTGGTAAATACTGAAAACTGTGCTATATTTGCACTCGCAATTACAGAAAAGAAGTTCTTAAAAAAATTGCAAAGGAGGGTTGCCGGAGTGGTTAACGGAGCAGTTTGCTAAACTGTCGACCCGCAAGGGTCGCGTGGGTTCGAATCCCACACCCTCCGCAACCTTTGGCCAATTTCTCGGGGCGTAGCGTAGTCCGGTCATCGCGCCTGGTTTGGGACCAGGAGGTCGCAGGTTCGAATCCTGCCGCCCCGACTTTACAAAATTCCTTCGGGAATTTTTTTTTACCTTATCTAAGGGTGCGTAGCTCAGCTGGATAGAGCATCTGCCTTCTAAGCAGACGGTCACAGGTTCGAATCCTGTCGCGCTCACTTTTTAAAACGCTAATAAATTCATTGTTAATTTATTAGCGTTTTTTTATCCTTACCACTCAATTAAAATCTCACTTATTTCACCGCCGGCGGATGAGAAAGCAATATGTAAAGTAATGGCCTATTTTGATTGTTACCTTTCTAAGCCCCCATTTCGCCTGCTGCAATTTCCGAAGAAAACGAGTATTTTAGCACCTTTAAACAAAAGGAATGAACACCACAAGCTACATACAATCTCATCTCGGCCTGCCTGCAAAAAGCATTGAAGCTACCCTTCAACTTTTATTGGAAGATTGCACCATTCCCTTTATTGCACGCTATCGGAAAGATAAAACACATAATCTGGATGAAGTTGCGATCGAGCAAATTGCCAAGCTGAATAAACAGTTTGACGAACTGATTAAACGCAAAGAAAGCATCCTGCACTCCATTGAAGAACAAAACGCACTCACTTCCGACTTAAAGCAAAAAATAGAACAAACCTTCATCCTACAAGAACTGGAAGACATTTACCTTCCCTACAAGAAGCGAAAAAAAACCAAAGCAGATGCTGCCCGCGAAAAAGGTTTAGAACCCTTGGCCAAAATCCTGATGGCACAAAACAGTAATGATATTTATAGTAATGCATCGCGATTTGTTAGCAACACCGTACCATCAGAAGAACACGCCCTGCAAGGTGCACGCGACATTGTTGCCGAATGGCTTAACGAAAACCTCTACATTCGGAAAAATCTTCGCCGTCTGTACCAGAAAACCGCCCTCATAACCACCAAGGTCATTAAGTCCCAACAAAACGAGGAACCGGCTCAGAAGTTCAAACAATATTTCGATTGGCAAGAATCCTTACACCGCATCCCGTCTCACCGCTTGTTGGCAATCCTTCGAGCAGAGCATGATGGTTTCATTAAGAAATCCATTACCGTAGATCAGCGGGAGGCATTGCATCAGATGGAGCGAGCCATTATCAAAGCTCAAAACGAAAGTGCTGACCAGCTTAAAATAGCCATCGCTGATGGATATAAACGCTTGCTCGATCCCGCTATTGCTAATGAAGTCTTAAATGATGCAAAAGAAAAAGCCGACCAAAAAGCCATCGACATCTTCGCAGAAAATCTTCGCCAGCTCTTGTTGGCATCACCCTTGGGAGAAAAAAGAATTCTGGCAATTGATCCCGGCTTCCGAAGTGGCTGCAAAATAGTGTGCCTCGACGAAAAAGGCGATCTGCTGCACAACGAAACGCTTTATCCGCATGCACCACAGAACGAAACAGGCATGGCGATAAAAAAAATCCGTTCCATGGTGAATGCCTACCACATCCAAGCCATCTCCATTGGCAACGGAACTGCGAGTAGAGAAACAGAAGCTTTTATTAAAAAAATAGCATTCGACCGGCCATTGCAAGTTTTTGTGGTGTCTGAAGCAGGTGCATCGGTTTACTCCGCTAGTAAACTGGCCAGGGATGAATTTCCCCAATACGATGTCACAGTTCGTGGCGCAGTATCTATCGGACGAAGATTGGCAGACCCTTTGGCAGAATTGGTCAAGATCGATCCCAAATCCATAGGCGTTGGCCAATATCAGCACGACGTGAACGCTGCGCTATTGAAAGATGAATTAGCCAATACAGTGATTCGCTGTGTCAATTCTGTTGGCATCAACCTGAATACTGCGAGCCAATCTTTGCTGAGTTATGTTTCGGGCATTGGCGAAAAACTGGCAGAAAACATTGTAGAATACCGCACAGCCAATGGCGCATTTACAACAAGGCAGCAACTAAAAAAAGTACCACGTTTAGGAGAAAAGGCCTACCAGCAAGCGGCAGCTTTTGTTAGAATTAAAAATGCTGAAAATCCGCTTGACGATTCTGCGGTGCATCCAGAATCTTATAAAACCGTAGAGAAAATGGCTAAAGATTTAGGCCTGAAAACTGCAGAACTTATCTCTAATGCAGAAAAAATTGCACAAATTCGTCCTGAAAGATACACCACAGAGTCAATTGGAATTCTAAGCATAGAAGATATTCTGAAAGAACTGCTAAAACCTGGATTAGATCCCAGAAAGGCGGCGAAGGTTTTTGAGTTTGACCCCAATGTAAAAAATATTACCCACCTGAAGCCAGGCATGATATTACCGGGTATCGTCAACAACATAACAGCTTTTGGCTGTTTTGTGGATATTGGCATTAAAGAAAGTGGACTCGTGCATATCTCGCAGCTTAAAGAGGGCTTTGTATCGGATGTAAACGAAGTAGTAAAACTCCATCAACACGTGCAGGTAAAAGTGGTGGAAGTAGAAGAACAAAGAAAACGGATTCAGTTAACGATGATTCTTTGAAGATAAGTCTGGCAAAAACTCCTCACTAAAAACAAAAAAACCTTCCGAAACTATCGGAAGGTTTTACATTTTATAATGATTTGATTATTTTAAATCACCATTCACATCGCGTACTGCTTTTGCGGCAGTTTCGAAGCTTTCTTTCTCCGCATCAGTTAATGGGATTTCGATGATTTTCTCAACACCATTAGCACCAATAATCGCTGGCACACCCAAGCAGATGTCACTTTGTCCGTACTCACCATCAAGCAACAATGAGCAAGGAATCATTTTTTTCTGGTCGCAAACGATAGACTGTACCAATACTGAAACGGCTGCACCCGGTGCATACCAAGCTGAAGTTCCTAAAAGTTTGGTAAGCGTAGCCCCACCCACTTTGGTTTCTTCAATTACATATTTTTGTTGATCTTCGGTTAAGAAATTAGTTACCGGTACGCCGCCTCTTGTGGCTTTGCTCATTAATGGAACCATTCCTGTATCGCTGTGTGCAGCAATCACCATTCCGTCAACATCAGAAATTGGTGCTTCTAACGCTTCTGCCAATCTGTATTTGAAACGAGCAGAATCTAGCGCTCCACCCATACCGATGATTTTATGCTTAGGCAAACCAGATGTTTTGTGTACCAAATAAGCCATGGTATCCATTGGATTAGACACTACAATGATGATAACCTCTGGGGAATGTTTCACCAAATTGGCTGTAACTTCTTTTACGATACCTGCATTAATCCCGATAAGTTCTTCGCGAGTCATGCCTGGTTTTCTTGGGATTCCGGAGGTGATGACTGCTACCTTAGAACCGGCAGTTTTGCTGTAATCTCCTGTAGTACCGGTAATCTTGGTATCAAAACCATTCAGCGATGCGGTTTGCATCAAATCCATCGCTTTACCTTCGGCAAAACCTTCTTTAATATCCACCAAAACAACTTCGGAAGCGAAGTTTTTCATGGCAATGTACTCGGCACAACTTGCCCCTACTGCTCCTGCTCCAACTACGGTAACTTTCATAATGTAATAATATTTATTGTTGATTAATTGCGTTTTTAGAACCTTTCCATTTTCATTCTGTAAGAGAAAAATCGGTCTTTTTTTCGACTTTCAAATTTACGGATTCTATGATGCACCAACAATTTTTCGCACCATATTTTTATTCAAATGGAATATGATTTTTATCAAAACTATTGCTCTTCCTCAAAATACAATCGATAATATTTACCATTTTCATCCTGTCCTGTTTCAATCTTTTTACGATCGCCATGAATGTAGATATGGAAATTCTTATCCAATTTGATTACGCTTTTAAAATGCCTTTGGTTTTTCTTTACCGCCGCGGTATTGATGGCGAAATCTTCTGAAATGGAGACCTGCATATCACTTTCGTAATCGGATTTGAAATTGCCAAAACTCTCGATCACATTTTTATCTTCCAACACTTCGTTCACAAAATCATCGTATTTGAATTCTTCTTTCTCTTTGAAAAAGGTGAGCGATTTATTGAGAAAATCGGCCTGATCGGCTTTGGACACTTCAAACTCTTGTGGAAGCTGCTTGGTGATAAAATCTTTGTAAACCGCCAAGGTTTCCTGGGTGTGGAAGTACTCGTCGTCCCGTTGCTGAACCTTCAGAAAATCCTCGAACCAGTAGTACATGTCGCCGTTTTTATTATTATCGACCACCGAAACAGCATAACCGGTTTCTTTAAACTGGTTATACACGATGCATCCTTTGTCCAGTTTAGAAAGCCCGATACCATAATCTTTATCGATCTCGAAAGACTCGTTTTTTGGGAAGATCTTGAGGAAAGGGTTTTTGTTTTCTGTTTTAAAAATACCAATAGAATCTATTTTACTGCCGTCTGCATTTTCATCCCCCTCAAAATAAACCACGAAAAGCTCTCCGCTTTGAACACGAGGGTTTTCGGTGATGTCGTATAAATGCCTGGCAATATTTTCGGATTCCCAAAGGAATTTTTCAGGATCTTCGAAGATTTCGGAAACCGAAGAAAACACGGGATTGTTCACCAGATAAGAATCGCTGTAAAAGCGAAACTGCTCTTCGGATTTGAATGCCTTCAGGAAAAAATCCTGCAGCAGCTCCTTCATTTCTTCATCGAGCTGCAACTCTTCCTGCGACAAGATGAGCGCTTCCTGATTGATCTTGTTGCCCACTCTGTGTACAACTATTTTTGAGAACATATTTTGCTATTTTTTCAGAATCACAAAGATATTTTTTAAAGATGGGATTCCGAAATTTTAACGGAATAAAAACTCTTTGCTTTTTTAGTGAAAAATTGTTCTGTATACGATTAACGGTATTTGAAAAGATAAGTGCTATCTCCTTTCATTTTTCAGGATATCCAGCAATTGACCGATCTGCCCGTTGTTCATGAGCCCATAACTCCGGTAAACCACATTGCTTTTCTCATCAAAAACAATCCAAAGCGGGTAGCCCAAAACCTCGTTCTTTCTTTTTCCCAATTTTTCAACAAATTCTTTTCCGGTTTCAAAATAATGCTGATTAAAAGTAATACCATTCATTTCTTCCACCATCCACGGCAAATAGTAAACTTCTGCTGCTAAACGTTGTTGAAGCTCGCTATCTTTCTCCAACTTCTTTTGCTGCATCATACAGTATATACAGGTTTTAGAACTGATGTTCATCACAATGTATCGCGGTTCCCAATCCATTTTCTGACGAAGGGCATCGAAAGAAATTTGCGCGTTTGCCCAGCCCGAAATCACAAAAAGCATGAGAAGGAAAATCCTCCGCAAACATTGCTGAAAGGGAAATTTCTCTTTGTTAAAATGAATATGTTTTGACCTGATTATCATTAAATGAAGATTTAAAAACTGTATCTCATTCCCAAGTAACCGATTCGGCCTTGCTGCGGCGTATAATTATATTCGGTATCAAATTGCAACCCACCAAAAGATCTTGCTCTATCATTAAAAGGATCATCAGTGTTCACCAACACATATTTCGGCATATAATTGAAGATATTTTTCAACCCTCCATAAAACTGTACTTTTTCGATTTTGTAGGTAAGCTGTACATTCATTTTAGTGAACCACGGAGAACGTTCAGGACGTGGATCCCTGATGCTACCTGTAACATTTCCGGCTGCATCCAGCGTTTTCATTTCGCCTTGTGTTGGCAGCAACATTGGCCCTTTCCAATCGCCCGTTATATCAATAGTGAATTTTTTAGAAACATCATAACTCGCTGCGTAAACGCCCATCCAACGGGGAGAAAATTCAAAATCACGAGCAACAACACCTTTACTGGTTCGGTTACCATCAACATCTCTTTCATATTCAAACAGTTGTGCTTTATTGAAGGAAATACCACCGGTCAGGCGCAAAGGAAAGCTGAAGTTCAGTGCGATATCCAATGACATCCCGATATTTCTAGCATATTCGTCACCGTCGACATTAAAATAGGTCAATGTTTTGGCTTGATCATTTCTTAACGGATAAATTTTATTAAAGAAATGAGTGTAGTAAGCACCGATGTCATAAGTTAAACCGACACTTTCTGTCGCAATTCTACCCTCGTAATCGAGCGTTCCGCTAATGGATTTTTCAGGTTTAAGGTTTTCACCAAATTGAGCTTCATATTGCCCGCTGAGGGCACGGTGATCTTCACTGAAAATATTCACCACTCGATACCCTGTGCCTACACTTGCGCGAAATGTATTGCTGGAATTGGGTGCAAATTTAAATGCTGCCCGCGGCGAATGCACAAAATTTTCGTGACCTCCGTTGGCCGATTGTGTTTTGTCATAATCCATTCGGTAACCTAAGAGTAGACTTGTTTTTTCGCCTGTTTTCCATAAGTCCTGAACAAAAATTCCGGGCAAATAGGTTTCGAAAGGGTAAGCCCCGTTGGCGGAGGCGATGGTATTGTCTTTAAACCAGGTGTATCGGTAAGCAACACCGGCCAAGAGATTATGGTTTCCAAGTTTTTTATCCCAATACACTTGTCCGAAAGCGGTTTTTTGATGAGCCATAAACAATTCCGTTCCGTACGCCGAATTCTGGTCGTGCTGATTGTAGGATGCCTGAATAGTCACATTTTCCTCAATGGGCAGTTCCCATTTTCCTACCGCTTCAAATCGGCTGGTGTAGATGGATTCCTGATACTTCATGTCATCAGCAAACTGGGCATCGGGATTGATGTTTCGTACATTTTGCATCCATTCTTGTTTTTCAGCTTCTGTCATAAATCTCGGCACCCGGAATCCTTTTGCATATTGCTGATTAAAAACCGTATATCCATTTGGCAAAACCGTATCACCATTATAGCCGGATGAATTCGGATCGTTATCCTGCTCATTAAACTCAACAAAACCACGGTGATCTTTGTTCCAGCCCATTTCTCCGCCATGTCGATTTTCGTTGTAATAGCGTAGCGATATACTTGCTGGCTTATCGTTTTTCTGCTGGATGTCCCATTTATTAAACAACGAAATCCTCTGTTGAAGGGTTTTATCCATATAGCCATCGTTATTTTTGTCCATCGGCGTGTTGTAATAATACCCATCAGCATTAAAAAGCGTAGAGACATTCTTGCTAATGGTCGCGCCGAATCCTGCATTTCCGGAAAGCTCGCCCCAAGTGGACGAGTTATAATCGAGAAAAAAGGCAGGCGACTGACTGGCTTTCTTGGTAATGATATTGATGACACCACCAATAGCTTCGGAACCGTAGAGTGACGAGGCAGGACCTTTCACAATTTCCACCTGTTGTATGATGCTGTTCGGGATTCCGCTGAGCCCGTAAACTGTGGAGAGTGAACTAACGATCGGCATGCCGTCAATTAAAACCATGGTATAAGGCCCCTGCATTCCGTTGATGCCAATATCAGAGGTATTGCACATATTACAGTTGACTTGGGGATTTAAACCATTGATCTGATACAATGCATCGACCACATTGGAAGTGGGGTTCTTTTGAAACAATTTTGCTGAGATAATGGTAACCGGCACAGGACTTTCGGATTTGCGTACCTGCTTTAGGGTTCCGGTAATCACCACTTCTTCCACCTCTTTGGTGGCTATGGTCTTGCCCTCATCAATGGTTCTTGGTTTGATCTGTTGCGCTGGGCTCCAGTTGGAAACCCCTATAAAAAATGCACTCAGGAGTAATGTTGTTCTTGTTTTCAATATATTATATTAATGCTACTTATTAAATTACAATTGCAAAAGTAATAAGTTAGATTAATCTAACAAAATAAAAACAAGATTTTTCTTCAGCACTCAAAGAATAGTCATAAGAGAACGAAAGAAGTTAATCAGAAAGGATTAAACAAAACCAAACACAGCGTAAACACAAGAAAAATACACCACACCGTTATTCTATTTGTATTGCTGATAGTATGACAAATAAAAAACGGGAGCTATAATACTTCCCACTCCCTTTTCAAAATGGCAAACTGCATCGTATTCTCGTACTTTGGCGTACCGTCTTGATTTTTAATGAATGAAACGTATTCTACAAACGTACCTTCAGGGCGCATTCCGAGGCGTTTACAGAGGTTTTGCGAGCGGACGTTGTCTTCTTCCACATAACCATAAACGCGGCGCGCGTTTTTTTGCGTGAAAAGATAATCCAACAATCCTTTTGCGGCTTCAAAAGCCAAACCTTTGCCTTCATATTTTGGGTTGATGTTCCAGCCCACACCAAAAGTATCGCCACCGTGTTCGGGATAGGCAAAAAGATTCCCGATCAGCGTATCATCGGGCAGGCAAACCGCATATTGTGATGCATCGGTGCTGCGTTTCAAGACTTCTGTCCGCGACTCTTCCAAAGTATTGAGTTTTTCATCAATAAAACAATTCACCCGCGGTTTCTCAAAATAATCGAACAAGGCCTCGGCGTCGCCTTCCTTAAAACTGCGCACCACCAATCTTTCGGTTCTGAAATATTCCATTGTATACTTAGATTTTAGTCTTTAACTTTTTATCGGTCCAGCCACAGTTTAAACTGCGGCATTTTAATCCGGCTGACGATCACTTCCGCCTCGCGATCGTGCTTGAGGATGATTTTTGCCTTTTCATTGAAATGCTTGTGAATGCTATCAATGCTGTGAATATTCAAAATATATTGCCGGTTGACCCGGAAAAAATAGTACGGATCAAGCTGTTCTTCCAGTTCTTCCAGCGTGTAAGGCACTCCCAAAACGCTGCCATCAAGTAAACGGAAATGAACGATTTTGTTCTCCAGAAAAATGTAATCAATCTCTTCTACCGGAATCATCTTGTAGGTTTCGCGATAATGCAACAAAAACCGGCTTTTGTAATTCTTTTTTTTGGTTTGTAGCATCTCCACAATTGCACCGATATCATCCCCAGAAAACTGTGGCTGAATGCGTTTCACTTTTTCCAGCGCTTCTGCCAGTTCTTCTTTTTCAATCGGTTTCAGCAGATAAGCCGCCCCATAAACTTTGAACGCCTGCAAGGCATATTCGTCATACGCCGTGGTAAAAATCACGGGCGACTGCACCTCGGTTTGTTTAAAAATCTCGAAGGACAGGCCATCAGCTAAACGGATATCCATAAAAATCAAATCCGGTTTGGGATTGGCCGTCAGCCATTCCACGCTTTCCTGAATGGTCGGCAATATATCAAGCAATTCGGCCGTATCATCCAGCTTTTCCACCAATCCTTTCAGCAGTTCGGCGTTGTAATGTTCGTCTTCAATAATCAGGTATTTCATCGCTGCATTTTAAAGATTTAACAAAGGTAATCGCACCTCAAACGTGTGTTCGTTACTATTAATTTCCGGCGTTGTGCCCTGTAAAAGTTGGTACCTTTCGCGGATATTTTTCAGTCCCATTCCGGTCGATTTATAATCGATTTTAATCAACTGCACATTATTTTGCACCACAATACTGCCATTTCCCGCACTTTCAATCGTCAGACATAAGGGCTGTTTCAAGGTCGAAATATTATGCTTGATGGCATTTTCCATCAGCAACTGCAAGGTTACCGGGGGAATGCCTTTGGTTCTGTCATTGTCATCAATTTTCATCGTGAGCTGAATGCTTTCGCCGTGCCTGATTTTAATCAAATGAAAATACATTTCCACAAATTTCAATTCCTCTTCCAGCGGCACTACATCGCGTTTTCCGTTGGTTAAAATGTATCGGTACACACGGGAAAGATTCGATAAAAATTCTTGCGCCGATTTTTGATTGGTCTCAATCAACTGCGTCAAAATACTGAAATTATTAAACAAAAAATGCGGATCCAACTGTAGTTTTAAAACTTCCAGCTCAGACTGCAAAGCATTTTCCTTTAATTGTAAGGCGTGAATTTCCAGTTTATTGCTTTCGATGACTTTCGCTTTCCATTGTTCAAAAAAGTAAAATGAGTTATAAAAACTGTTCACAAACGCCGCTACGACCAAATTTACCACCAGATAATTGCGGACACCCTGCTCTATTTCTTTGCTGTTTTCCGATGGTTCTGGCCAGATCCATTCGTACACCAGATTTTCCAGAGAAAGCAACAAAAACATACAGATAATCACTACGACCGTCGTCAGGATAAAGTGCGCCAACACGTTGTTTCGAAACAGCCATTTACGGTTGGCCCACGCAGACAACAGGGCAATAATCCAGAACAAAATCGCATACATTACGATGCCACCGGCAATGGTGGCCAGCACTTCCGTTAATTTGGCTTTGATGTAAAAATCCCACCAGCTGCTTTTTGGATTGAGCAAATACTGAATCAAATTGGCCAGCGCCAGCGAAACCAGCACACCGCTCCAATGGAAAAGTCCTTTCCACTGCTGTTTTACCGGTATGCTTTTATTGGTTGCCATTTTAATTTCCTCCGAGCGCTTTATACAAAGCAATGTACGCATTTATTTCTTTCTGAATGACCAGCGCATACGCCAGTTCAGACTGCAGGTAACTTTGCTGCACCGTTAAAACTTCCAAATAATTGGCTTCGCCATATTTATAGAGAATCTGTGCATCCGAAATCGCTTTATTCATCGCCGTTTTGCGGTTATTTACTTCCGTCATCTGTTCTTTGATATGCGTGATGTTGCTGAGCGAAGTGCTCACTTCTTCCACGCCCATTAATACTGATTTTCTAAAATCGTGAACGGCCGCTTCGCGAAGGTGTACCGCCTGTTCGTAATTGGATTTTATATTTCTTTTATTGAAAATAGGTTGCGTTAAACCTGCCGCCGCATTGCCAAACAAAGAAGCTGGAATGGAAAACCAGTTGCTGGCTTTCACGGCATTGAGACCGCCCTGTCCGGTAATTTTCAGCGCCGGATAAAAATCGGTTTTCGCAATCCCAACTCTCGCATTGGCTGCCTGCAATTCAAATTCTTTTTGCTTGATGTCGGGGCGGTTGGCCAATAAATCTGCCGGAACACCACTTTCCAACTCGGTAGCAAAAGCTTTATCCTGCAAAGATTGCGCGCGTTTTACGGAACCAGGATAATTTCCTGCTAAAGTCTGCAAGGCGTTTTCCTGTGCTTTGATGCTTGCTTTAATGTCGGGAATCAACGCTCGTGTTTCCGCCAATTGCGCTTCGGATTGCTTGATCGCCAAAGCCGTTACATCGCCGACCGAATACTGTGTTTTCAGCATTTGGAGGGTTTCCTGCATACTTTTTTCTACCGATTGGGTAATGCGCAACTGCTCATCCAAAGACAACAAATTGTAATACGCCTGCGCTGTTTGGGCAATCAACTGAACCCGCAATGCACGGCGATTTTCTGCCAAACCAAAATAGCCGGACACCGCTTCTTCGCGCTGCCTTTTCAGTTTTCCCCAGAAATCTACATCCCACGAAATTGAAGGAGCGAGATTGTATTCCTGAAAAATCTGTCCGCTCGACATCGCACCCATCATACTGTTCTGCGAAAGACGTTGTACACCGGCACTTACCTGCAAATTAATGTCGGGTAGGTAATTCAGTTTTACACTTTTCAGCCGCGCTTCTGCTGCCAAAAGTTGTTCGGCAGCCATCTGCAAATCGGTATTTTTTGCCAAGACCTGATCCAGCATTTCTTTCAGCAAAGGATCATTGAAATACTGCTGATAAGCCGGAACTTCGTTGATTTTTTTTTCTGCATTCACCGAAAGGTTGTCAAAATTTTCGGGCAACTTCAGCTCCGGTCGCGAGTAGTCTTTGGTTACTGCGCAGGATTGCAGCAAAACCACTAATAAGCCGACCGCACCGCTGTTTTTTATGAATCGTTTTTTCATCAATCTAAATTTTTATTCGCTGAAATTTTTTCCTGTAAACTCTGGAAAATCATATACAATACCGGAATAATCAGCAATCCGAGTAACACACCACTCAACATTCCGCCTGCCGCACTGATACTGATGGATTTATTTCCAATCGCAGTACCGCCCGACGCAAACATCAACGGAACCAAACCTGCCACGAAGGCAAAGGAAGTCATCAAAATCGGTCGCAAACGCATCCGCGCTCCGGCAATCGCCGCATCAAAAATGGAGAGTCCCGCCTTGCGCTGCTGCACGGCAAATTCCACAATCAAAATGGCATTCTTAGCGAGCAAACCAATGAGCATTACTAAGGCAATCTGGACATAAATATTGTTGTCCAATCCAGCAAATCCGGTGGCGATAAACACACCCAAAATCCCTGTCGGCAAAGACAATATCACCGCTAATGGCAAAAGATAACTTTCGTACTGGGCAGACAAAAGGAAGTACACAAACAAAATACTCAGCGCGAAAATGAAAACCATCTGCGAACCAGATTTTCGCTCCTGCAATGCCAATCCGTTGTACTCGTAGCTGTATCCTTTCGGCAATTCTTTTTGCAGCACCTCATCAATCACACTCATCACTTTCCCGGTACTAGCACCTGTGCCGGCATTGACATTCACGCTGATGCTGTTGTACAGATTGTAACGGCTGATTCCCTGCGGACCAAATACTTTTTTGAGCGTCACCAAAGTTGAAATCGGCACCATTTGATTGAGGTTATTTCGAATCATAATATTATCCAACGACGCTTCATTTTTTCTGAACTCGGCTTCGGAACGCACATTCACGCGGTACAAACGACCAAAACGAATAAAATCAGTGGTTTGCGATCCTGTTAAATATAATTGCAATGCATCCATCACTTCTTTAGGTGTTAAGCCCAATTGTTGTGCTTTGTCTTCGTTGAGCTCCACTTCGTACTGCGGATAATCGCTTCGGAATGTGGTAAAAGCCATCCCAATTTCGGGGTGTTTGCTGAGCGAGCTGATCATTTTTCGGCTGACATTTTCGAACTTGTTGATATCGCCCGAGGTCCTGTCCTGCAACACAAATTCAACACCGCCGGCATTCCCAAAACCTTCTACCGCAGGATTACGGAAAATCAGAAATTCGCCACGGATTTTGCCTTTCATTGCTTTTTCGATCTTGTGCATCACATCATTGATGTTGGACACTTTGCCTCGATCTTTTGGTTTTTTCAGGGTGATGAAACCAATCGCCGCATTGGGCGACACGCCCGAACTGAAAAGACTGAAGCCCGAAATGGTACTGATGCTCTTAATTTCCGGTAGTGATTCGGCAATTTTGGTGGCCTTTTCCATTTCTTTGGTAATGAACTGAAGATTGGCACCGGCTTGTAAATTCACCACAAAAGTGAGGTTATTATCGTCTTCTTCGGGCACAAAACCTTTTTGCGCATTGTTCATCAATACAAAAGCGCCTATAGAAATCAGCAGTAAAGCGCCCATTGCAATCAGCTTTTTCTTTCCCAAAAAGCGTACAGCGCCTACATATTTAGTGGTAAGTCTTTCGAAACTGGTATTAAACGCATCGGCAAACCGTTGGGTAAATGCTTTTCTTTTGCCTTCACCGTGATGGTGATTTTTGAGTAACAATGCACATAAAGCCGGACTTAACGTCAATGCATTAACCGCCGAAATTAAAATTGCAATGGCCAAGGTGTAGGAAAACTGTTTGTAGAAAATCCCTGCCGGACCTTCCATAAAACCAACCGGAAGAAACACCGCCGACATCACCAATGTGATCGAAACAATCGCCCCACTGATTTCGCTCATTGCAGAAACAGTGGCAGTACGGGCATTTTCGCCGGTATGTTCCATTTTTGCGTGCACGGCTTCCACCACCACAATGGCATCATCCACCACAATTCCGATGGCGAGCACCAGTGCAAATAGCGTGAGTACATTGATGGAAAAACCAATCAGGTAAATGAAAAAGAAGGTTCCGACAATGGAAACTGGTACGGCAATCGCCGGAATAATGGTGGAACGAAAATCCTGCAAAAACAATAAAACCACAATAAATACGAGGACGAATGCCTCAAGTAAGGTCGACTGCATCTGCGAAATGGAAGCATCCAAACGATTTTTCACGTTTTGAATCACCTCAAATTTAATTCCGTCGGGCACACTTTTCTGAAAGCTTTTCAGGGACTTGTCCACTTCTATGGCAATGTCGTTCGCATTGGAACCACTGGCCTGAAGCACCGCAAATACCACCGAAGGTTTGCCATCGGTATAAGTATCACTGGAGTAATTCGACAAACCAAATTCCAGCCGCGCCACATCGCCCAGCCGCAAAATAGAACCGTCTTTTTTGGAGCTGAGGATGATTTTTTCAAACTGTTCGGGTTTGTTGAGTTTACCCTTGTACCGAAGAACGTATTGTAACGAAGCGTCGGTTTCTTGCCCCAAACTTCCGGGTGAGGCCTCAAAACTATATTGCTGAATTGCGTTTTCAACATCGGAAGGTACCAAACCGTAAGACGATAATTTCGTAGGATTGATCCACACCCGCACCGAATATTCTTTGGAACCGAATAAGCTCACATTTCCAACACCGGGAATCCTTTTCAGTTCGGGAATCAGGTTGATATTCGCATAGTTTTGCAGAAATGCTTCATCGTATTTGTCGGGTTTTTCGCTGTTGATATTCACAATCATCAGGTAACTCGTCTGCTGTTTGGTGGTCGTCAGTCCCAACCGAATCACTTCCTGCGGAAGCTGCGCATTCACCTGTGCCACACGGTTCTGAACATTTACCGCCGCCTGATCCGGATCAACACCCTGTTTGAAAACAATGTTAATGGAAAAACTTCCGTCGTTGGACGCACTGGAAGTCATATACTGCATATTTTCAACCCCGTTGATGGCCTGTTCCAAAGGTGTTACCACCGATCGGATCACACTTTCGGCATTGGCACCGGGATAGGTTCCCGATACGAAAACCGTTGGTGGTGCAATTTCCGGAAACTGCGTCATTGGAATTCGCAACATTCCCAAAATCCCCAACATCACCAAAATAATGGAGATCACCGTAGCGAGTACGGGTCTTTTTATAATTGTTTTTAGCATTTTTTAGTGAATTTTATTGAACGGATTTCGGTTTGATTACACTGTTTTCGGGAATGCTGGCCAGTTCATTCGCAATAATTCGGTCACCCGATTTTAAACCGGATTTTACGATATAGAAATCGCCAGATTTTACGTAGCCCTTCAAAGCTACACGATCCATTTTGTTTTGTGCGTTGAGTACACCGACAAACAATTTATCCTGCACTTCGTAGGTGGCCAACAACGGAATTTTAAAGACATTGCTTTCGTTAGTTTTCAAAACAATTCTTCCGGTATTTCCTGTTCGGAGCAATCCTTCTGGATTCACGAAAGAAGCACGCAAAGCCACCGATCCTGTGGTAGCATCGAATTGCCCATCCATCATATCGATTTTTCCGAGATGTTGGTATGGCGTACCATCTGCCAAAAGCAGGGTGATATCCTGAAAACTTTTCAGTTTTTCGATCAACGTGGTTCCCGGTCGGGAAGCATTGATTTTTAAAATTTCATTTTCGGGAAGGGAGAAGTAAGCGTATATCTCATTGACCTGAGACAAAGTGGTTAAGGGCTGTGCATCTGTAGGCCCCACCAACGCTCCTAAACGATTGGGAATGCGGCCAATATAACCGCTCACCGGCGCTTTCACGATGGCAAATCCCAAGTTAACATCTGCCGATGCTACCAGCGTTTGCTGTTGTTTTACAGCGGCTTTCGCATTTTCGTAATTGGTTTTTGCTTTCCGGTACTGGAAGTCTGCCACGACTTTATTGTCCGTCAGCACTTTGTATTTGTCCAGTTCCAGCTGTGCCGAAGCCAATTGTGATTTCGCCATAGATAATGACGCCAACGCTGTATTTTTTTGCTCGCGATACACACTCGCATTAACACGGAACAAAGGTTGTCCGGCTCTTACAAACGCCCCTTCATCCACATAAATGTGATCGATATAACCACTGATTTGCGGGCGGAGCTGCACATTATCTTTCCCCTCCAGTTTTGCGGGAAAGGTCTGATCCATTACCGCAGTCGTGGGTTGAAGGGTAATGATTTCGGCAGCAACTGGTTCGTTTTGCTGTTGCTGGTTTTGATCTTTATGTCCACAGCTTTGCAAGGCATAGGCGGATGCCAGAACCAAACCCGCTGTTATTATTTTCGAATGGATAAAACGCTTCATGAGTTTCTACTTTTTTAATATTTCCATCGGCAAAAGTAGAACGCTAACCCTTTTTAATTAATAGAAAAAGAGCCGAAGTGACAAAAATGGGAAGTGAAATGCGAACATGAATGTTTGAATTTTAAGTAGCATACAGGATTAATGATCTGATATCTGAAAGAAGCAATTTTACTTGCTTCACCTATCATTAAACAAAAAACGCCTCCTTGGGAGACGCCTGCTATGATATGAAATGTGTTTTTTTAAAGTGTGAATTTGAATCCTAAGCCAAATCTACCGATGGTTGATCCTCCATTTTCGGAGAGGAAAAATTTTGGCCTCCAATCTGCGGAAAAGGATAACGGAACACCCGTAACTTTAAAATCCAAACCCACAGCTGGAGAGAGATAAAATGTATTACCTCCCCCTTTGTTAGCGAAAATTAAACCAGGACCGCCTCCAATGTACCAGCTCAATCCTTTTGCACCCGGAATAGGATCATTGTACTGAAAAAGCGCCTGTACCGCGGTGCTGCCACTTCCAAAAAGGACATCAAATTCTCCAGCGCCGTGCTTTCCAAAAAAGTGCTTAATGTGCGGACCAACGTAAGTTCCGCCCTCGCCGACGTCAATCATCAGACCCAAACCGGTTTTATACGATTGTGCGTTTACCGAATTTCCCAAAACCATTGCAGTAACTAGCGCTACCGCTGAAAATAATTTTTTCATACTATTTATTTTTAATGTTAAATCTTACCTCTATTATGGAAATGAATATCACAAATGAGTTTATCGAATAAGGTAAAGAAGGCCGAACTGCAGATTCTGATGTCGAAAAGATTTTGCATAACGATTTTCAGTACTAAAAAATGGGGTCGCTATCCCTAAATTCATGCGCAAATTGACAGCTATATTGGAGGTGATATAATAACCGGCGCCGAGTCCCCAAGCGAAGTTCATGCTTTTGGTGTATTCTTGCCAATCGGTTACACGGCCGTCTTCAAAGATGAATTTTGAAGAAATGTTGTAGCTGAATTCGGGACCTGTTTCTAGATATAAACGCGGTATCAATTCATACTGCAGCAGTATAGGAAGTGAAATGTAATCCATCTTAATCTTTCCTTTTATATTTTCATCTTGCTTGTCTTTCGAATTTGTCCCTAGGACGTTCCAAAGCAACTCTGCCTGCATACCCAAGTTATTGTGCATGTCATATTTAACCAGCAGACCTGCATGATATCCTATTTTACTTGAAAAATATCTGGTTTCATCATCACCCGTTATTCTCGAATAATTACCACCGGCTTTGAAACCGAATTCCAACTTGGATTTTGCTTTATGCGCAGGTTTCTGAGATTGTTTTTTCTGTGCAAAACAAAAGGAAACCATCAGCATCATAGTGATTGAAATTAGTTTTTTCATAAACAATTATTTACGGAATGAAAAAATAACGGTCCCATCATTTGCGGCCAATGTTAATTGCAGCGTTTGATTATTATCCAGCAACTTCACGGGGAGATTTTTCTGCTGCCCATTTTCGGTATAGTAGTATGCACCACTATTGTTTGACCACTGGTATTGCTCATCCGAAACCTGACAACCGCCGCCATTTCCATTTGAAAAACTAAGATGGAATTTCGCCGTGCTTTTGTCCACATTTAACGTTGTATCCTTCCAGCAATCTACATTGCTTACGTCCTGCGACTGGCCATTGGCGGTGACCACCTTTAACTTCCAGTTGCCAATTAAAGGATCTGTATTTTCGGGTTCGTCGGTACTGCTTCTGCATGAAAATAGAAACAAAAACGAAAGTAAGATCAAAGTCAAAAATGGGGTCTTTGGTGTTGTTTTCATAATTCGATTTTTAAGGGTTTCAACTTCACCAACAAAAGTAGACGGATCACCAACAGCAAACAATCCATTAAAATATGGAAATTATTCTCCCTATTTTTAGGGATTTTTTGTAAAATCCGCAATCCATCGGCAGCGTTTTCACTTTTTATCCTAATTTTATAACATCATTAAAATGTTATTGTGAAGAGAGTGGTGCTCGTTTTTCTGGTTTTTGTTTTTTACAACGCTTTGGCTCAGGTTTCTCCAAAAGATTCTAAAGCGAAAGCGTTGGAAGAGCAGTTTGCCGCGGCTAAATCCGAAAAACAGAAAGCGCTTTTGCAAATGGAATTGTCGGATTATTGGTCGTACCGCGATACGGCGAAAGCATTTCGGCATCTGGACGAAGCACAACGTTTTATCAAGCAGGATGAATACCTTAAAGGACTTTCCCTTTTTTACAAAGGCGGAATTTATTTTGATCAAAACATCGAAAAAGCGCAGCAACTTTACCGGAAATCCGATGCGATCCTTCAACATTTTGAGACCAAGGAAGCGTATGAATTTCGGGCAAAATTATGGCACAACTTTGCCACGCTGGAACAGTTAAAAGGCAGCAGCCAGGAATTTATGGAGATTACGCTGAAAAAGTGCATTCCATTTGCCCAAAAATCAGAGAACAAATTGCTGCTTTCGGGTTATTATGTGGACATGGGACTGGTATTTTACAATATGAAAGAATTTCAAAAATCCATTGCTTACTATCAACAGGCGATTGAAATTCTTCAGAATGAAAAAAACAACAACGAAGCCGCTTCTTGGGCTTATCTCAATCTCGCCAATACCTACCTCGAATTGCAGCAACTGGAACCCCTGAAACAGGCCCTCAATAAAGCCGATTTTTATCTGAAAGACATTCCCGAATCGCAGTACAACTCGATTGCGTTCATCCAAAAAAGTAAATATTACAACGCCATTGGCGATAAGAAACAGGCCTATCAAAACATCAGAAAAGGGATTGCTTTTTCTAAAGAAATGAATTTGGATTATGATTTCATTACGCTGAATTTTGAACTTTTCCGTCTCTTGAAAGAAGAAAAAAAATATCCCGAAGCACGAAACATTTTGCTTGAGTTACTGGCGGAAAAAAAATATTCTGGAAACAAAAAAAACCGGTTGATGTTCCTGAAACAACTTTCCGAAGTGGAAAAACTGATGGGGAATTTTGAGTCGGCATTGCAATACAAAGAGCAATATATCGCACTGAACGATTCGGTACAGCAGGACAACGAGAAGCTAGAAATTTTGAATCTTGAATCTCAGTACAAATCGAAAGATCAACAAAAATCACTAGCCCATCTGGATTATAAAAACCGACAGAAAAGCATTATCATCGGCATCAGCGCGGTGTTGTTTGCCGTAAGTGTGATTTTCTTTTTGTACGCTTTAAAACAACGGAAGCAGAAAAACGAAAGGGCATTGGCGGCAGTGGAACTCCAGCGCAAAAATGAAATTGAAAAAGCCCTGTATGAAGGTGAAGCACAAGAACGCGACCGCATCGCCAAAGATTTGCATGATGGGATTGGCGGCAGAATTACGGGAATAAAAATATCCCTGGAAAATCTGGCGCAACACAACCACAGCCCCGAGCTGAAACAAATGTCGCGGCAACTGGAAATCTGCCTAGCAGAACTGCGAAATACCGCCCGCAATCTTACTCCCGAAACGCTGAAAAAGTTTGGCCTTGAAGATGCCATCAAAGACTTTTGCCAACTGCTGAACACCGCGGAATGCACCATTTCCTGTTACACCAAAAATCTGGACCAATGCACGGATTTGAAGCAACAAGTCAATATATTTCACTTGATTCAGGAGACGGTAAGCAACGCGGTAAAACATTCGGGAGCGACAAAAATTCTGGTGCAGTGCACCATTGAAAACCAATTGCTGATGATTGATATCGAAGACAACGGCAAAGGATTTTCGGTTCCGCTTGTGGCACGAAACCTCGGCCTAAACAATATCGAGAAAAGAGTTTTTGCACTGAATGGCAAGCTGGATATACAATCGACTCCCGGCAAGGGAACGGTGGTGAGTATTGAAGCCAACGTCTAATTTAAAATGAATATGATACGACTTGTAATTTGCGACGATCATCCCGTGATCACCCAAGGTCTGGAGGCATTTTTAAACCAGCGGAATAACCTGACGGTCGTGGCAACCTGCGGTTCGGGCGCAGAACTCATGGCGATTCTCGAAGAAAATCCCATAGATATCGTGCTGTTGGACATCAATTTGCCTGACACCAGTGGCATCGAGCTTTGCGGAACGGTAAAAAAACACTTTCCCGACACCAAAGTGATTGGATTCAGCAATAATAACGAACGCAGTTTTATCATGCGGATGCTTGCCAATAGTGCTTCCGGCTACTTGGTGAAAAGTGCCTCCGTCAATGAGATTGAGGCCGCGATCGAAAAAGTATATGAGGGCGGTATCTATTTCGGCACCGAAGCGCAGAGCGTATTGGCGTCGCTGGCGCGCGATGTGATGGAGGAAATACCACCTGTTACCAAGCGGGAAAAAGAAGTTTTGCTGTTGTTGGTGGAAGGACTTTCGTCGGTTCAAATCGCTGAAAAATTATTCGTTACCCAGCAAACGGTGGACACCCATCGTAAAAATCTAATGTCCAAATTTTCGGTGAATAAAACTGTCAATTTGCTGCAGAAAGCCAAAGAACTGGGGATTATTTAACTTTCAGAGGATGATTTAATTTTAAAATTTTCAACAAGTTGAATCGGTTTTTCAAGCACTAGTTATTCCGGTTCTATTTTCTGATCTGCAGCACCCAATTTTTGCAAAGGTGGAGAGAGGAAACCGAAAAAACTGACGGCACACCCAACAAAACCAATCACCACAAACAACCAGCGGATGCCGAGAAGTTCACCCAACGGATTCGCCAGCAATAACCCGACTGGAGCAGCAACGCCCATCATCATATTCAGCAAAGATAAAACCCTCCCCTGAAGTTCATTGGGAATAATGGTTTGCAAAAGTGCGGTCATCGGTGCATTTGCAAAACTAAATGAAAGCGAACTGATCAGCCACCAAAAAACGCCAAAATAGAAAGCATTGGAAGGCACCAAGGCCGTTAATCCCAAACTCAAACACGAGATTCCCAAACCACTGAGAATCCAGACGACCTGCCGTTTTGGAGCGATTGAGGTCACCAAAATTCCGCCCGCAATCATCCCGGCACCAGCCAATCCTTCCATAATACCCACCTCTTTTACCCCACCGGCAAAATGTTCTTTGATCAGCAACGGTACAAAGGTAAACGTCGGCATAATGATCAATACTACTGCGGTCAACAGCAAAAACAGGCGATTAAGCCCTTTGTGGTTGATGATTACGGAAAGTCCTTGTTTCACGTCGGTTACCATATTTGCGAGTGCGTTTTTCTCGCTGGGTAATAATTTCTGTGGAATAGTGAAAATAATTAACGGAACAATCCCTATCATTGCAGTCACCACATCGATCATCAACGTTTTATTCAGCGGCATTATGCTGATGGCGAGTGCTCCCAGCGGCGCGCTTGCCATTAAGGTAATCCCATGCACAATCTGGTTGAGTCCTGCAGCTCTTGGAATGAAAGATTTCGGAACCAACATGGCAACACTGGCTTCTGCAGCCGGTTCCTGAAAAGCCTGCATGGCGCCCCGAATGCCCAACATCACGTAAATATGCCACAGCTGGATTTGCCCCGTGGAAAAAAGATAAATGAGGATAATCATGCACAAAGCGCTGATGATATCGGCAGTCATCATCACAAAACGGCGGTTGTAGCGGTCGGCAATCACGCCGCCAATCGGACTTAAAATAGCCTGCGGAATGAGTGCCGCCATTCCTGCCATGGTGAGTTTTTGCAAACTTCCCGTGGTATCGGTAATCCACCACATCAGCACAAATTGGGTAAGAGAAGATCCGATTAAGGAAAAGGCCTGTCCTAAAAAGATCATCCAATAGCGCAGTTTCCAGCGTTGGTTTTCCTCCGGTTGCGGTTTGAATTCGCTAAAAAAGTAGGCTTTGTTGTACATTATTTTTCAATCATTTTGGAGGGCAAAAATAGGGTTTTCAGAAGTTTACCTGATTTTCTTCATGACCGAAATGACAAAAAAAGGCATTGAAATGACGAATGGGTGAACGGAAAAACGGCCTATATCTTATCTCATTTCATATTGATTCCACTTTGATGGATTGTCGTATTAAAAAGGATTCAGGAATGGGCTTTTTTAAATTTCACCAGCATCAAAACCATCAATCCCAACATTGCCATAATGAAATATCCAATACTTAAAACCGACTGGGAAAACGGATGTAAAACCGCCACCACCGCATAACTGAGCGCCGAAGTGAGCACAAACGCAACGCCTCCTGTAAGGCCGCCCGCGATGCCTGCCGATTTTGGAAAACGCCCAAGGCAGTACGAGAAATAATTATTGAAAATAAAACCGGCCGTTAAATGAATAAGAAAAGCAAAAATAACCAAGGTGTAAAGGTCGGAAATCCAGTAGGAAGTGCCGAACATCAGCGCAATCAGCAGCAGTTGAATAAAATTGGCATTCCTGATTTTGGGTAAAAATGCGGTCTTTATCATAGCTCGGCCCAAAAAGCCACCACACATCCACGCCAATCCCATGATCAACGATGCATAACCGGTAACCACCGCCGAAAACTTCATCTGATGTTCTATAATAAAAGGCCCCGACAAATTGTAAAACATGACCATGGCGTAACTGATACCGCACATCAACATGCCGTAGAAAAAGTCTTTGGTGGCCAGCATTACCTTAAATTCGTGAACCAATGTTTTGCTCTGGAATTTCTTTCTCTCTTTCAGTGTTTCACCGGAAAATACCAGTTCCAGAATCAGCAGTGCTGCAGCGTAGACGGCGAGCACCAAAAAGTTGGATTCCCAACCAAAATGTGCCTGCAAGTAACCACCGATAAATGGTGCAATAATGGGTGCCAGCGACCAAACGATGGTCATGATGCTCAGGTAATGCTTGCGCTCGTCGCCCTCGTAAACATCCACAAAAAATGCTCTTTTTGAAACCACGGCACAACCCGCCAAAACGCCCTGAATGATCCTGTTAAAATAAATTACATAAATATTGCCGGTATGCGCCGTCCAGTAAAAGGAAATCACAAATAAAAATAAGGAAACCAGCGAAAGCCAGTATCGCCCAAACGCATCGGCAATGGCTCCCACAAAAAACTGAGAAATGCCGTAGCTGATTAAAAAGAGGGATAAGGTGAGTTGGATTCTGGTTTCCGACAAGCCCAAATGAGTGGCCATCTCTGGCATCGACGGGAGGTAAATATCCGTTGCCAATCCTGAAATCGGGATAACAGCAAAGGCGAGGACGGTAGCAATAAATTTATTTTTAGCAGCTATTCTTTTTTGAAACATTCAGTTTTTTTTAATGTATAATGTGTTTACTATTCTTGAAATGAAAATAAATAAAATAATATCATTCCGCAGAAATAATGATTGAATCATCTGCGAAATGATACTTTTTTTTGCGCGGACAAGATTGATTATATTCTTTATCCAAAATCCTATGCGATTCTTCTAAACTTCACCATTGTAATTAATTTATAATAATAAAATTAATTATTCACCAGCTTCATCGCGCCTTCGGAATACCGCGGACCAACATTTGGATATCGATTTAAAATCTCATCGATTTGTTTAAGTTCGGCTTCGGTTAATTCCACTTCGGTGGCGGCAACATTCTGTTCTAGATATTTGATACGTTTGGTTCCCGGAATCGGAATAATATCTTCACCTTGCGCCAGTACCCACGCCAATGCGAGTTGGCTGCCGGTAATATTTTTCTCAGCCGCCATTTCATTGAGTGCTTTTGCGAGATTTTGGTTGTTTTCACGGTATTCTTTCTGATAGCGCGGCAAAGTCGAACGGAAATCATCATTCGTTAATTCGTCTGCATGGTTTATATTCTGAAACAACCCTCTGGCCAGCGGAGAATACGGCACTAATGTAATTCCCAATTCTCGGACGGTAGCAAGGATTTCTTTTTCCACATCTCTGGTTACCAACGAATACTCAGATTGCAGAGCAGCAATGGGATGAATTGCATGGGCTTTTCGTAGCGATTCAGGTGATGCTTCGGACAAACCGAGGTAACGGACTTTGCCTTCTTTCACCAACTCTGCCATGGCACCTACCGTTTCTTCCACCGGAATATTAGGATCAACACGGTGGGCATAATACAAATCGATGACCTCAATTTTCAGTCTTTTCAAACTATTTTCCACAGCTTCTTTCATCCATTTTGGAGAACCGTCAAAGTACGTTCCGTTGGCTCCACTGGGTGCAGCGATGCCATCTCTATATCGAAAACCAAATTTTGTTGCAATAAAAACCCGATCTCGATTGGGCACCAGCACTTTAGAGATTAATTTCTCGTTTTCGCCATTGGCATACATATCTGCCGTGTCCCAAAAATTAATGCCCAGATCCAATGCTTTGTGCAGTACGCTAATATTTTCTTTTTCATCAGTTGCTCCATAAGCAAAGCTCATTCCCATGCAGCCCAATCCTATTTCTGATAGTTTTTCGCCTGTTTTTCCTAATGTTCTGTAGTTCATTTTAGTCAATTTTAAATGTTTAATTTGTACGTGATTGAATACTACAAAATTAAAAAGGTGTGTTGGTTTATAATTGAAGAATTCAAACCAAAAATTATAAATTTCAAACAAACAAAATTACAGCACCAATTTCACATTTCGGATTTCCTTAGGGGTAAAGCCGGTATTTTTCTTATAAAAAGTATTGAAATAAGCCGGTTCCTCAAATCCCAATGCAAAGGCAATCTCGGCAATTTGCCAGTTGGTATGCCTCAACATATCATTGGCTTCGGAGATGATTCTTTTGCTGATATGATGACTGGTAGTTTCGCCCGTCACTTCTTTCACGGCACGATTCAGATGATTGGTATGCACCGAAAGCTGTGCTGCAAAATCCTTGGCCGACCTAAGTTCCAAGACATTGAAATTGGCATCAATGGGAAACTGACGTTCCAGTAGTTCCAGAAACAACGCAGTGATTCTTTCGGAAGCATTGTGATGGTACTTGAGATGATGCGCCGGCTGCATCTTGAGCACCTGATGAATAATAAGATGGAGATAATTACGGAGCACATCCTGCTTGTGTTGGTAATTAGCGGCATTTTCTGTCATCATTTTTTCGAAGAAGAACGCAATTTCATTTTCTGTTTCGCGATCCGGATAAAACAATTTATCCGTCCCAACCTGAAACATCGGCAGTTTGGTAACCAGTTCGTTTTGCTCATTTGCAAAGGGTTCATTAAAAATACAAAACCACCCCAATTGCTCGCCTGCGGCCGGAACCCAGCGGTACGGTACTTTCGGTGTTGAGAACAAGACAGCCGGCCGATCTACCTCAAAAGCTTTGTCGGCATATTCCAGCAGCCCCTTTCCCCTTACCAACGTCACTTTATAATAATCCCGCCTGGAGTAAGGCGCCGCACCTTTGCAGGAAGCACGATCAAAGATGTTGATATGCGGCTTCAGCGCGGTAACTTCCTCCTCGGTTTGATGAGCGATTCTTTGATAAAACTGCTGAATATTTTCTGATGCATTCATGATGCAAAGCTATAAAATTCAAACAACACCATCCCTCTTTTATCATATTTAACCACTAATCTATTAGAGAATAGGAGAAGATCATATCTCTAGCCCTCATCATATCGAAAAAAATTCGTGTACAAGTTATTAAAATTGATAATTTTGCACGCTCGGATGATCATCAAAAAAATCCGGAAGCAAAACAATTTTACGTTTATTAACATGCTGGAGAATCTCCTTATCTGGATTATTGCGCTCACCTCCATCGCACTGATCATCATACGACCTTTTAAATTGGCTGAGTTTTACTGGACGTTAGGCGGCAGTTTTCTGTTGCTGCTCTTCCAATTGGTGACACCGACGGATGCATTTGCCGGCGTGATGAAAGGGATGGACGCCTATTTGTTTATTGGCGGCATGATGCTGATTTCGGAGATTGCAAGACGCGAAAAACTCTTCGACTGGCTTGCTGCCATCGCTGTTTCGTATTCTAACGGATCGGGATTTCGGCTGTTTATCGGCATCTATCTCGTTGGAGTGCTGACGACTATTTTTTTATCAAATGATGCCACCATTGTAGTCCTGACGCCGGCGGTGATTGTTGCGGTAAGGGCGGCTAAAATTAAAAATCCATTGCCGTTTCTGTTTATTTGTGCTTTTGTAGCCAATGCGGCATCGTTTGTTTTACCCATTTCCAACCCTGCCAATATTGTGGTGTATGGCAAAGATTTGCCTCCATTGGAATCTTGGCTGCGACAGTTTGCCTTGCCATCGATAGTGGCGGTGGTGGTTACCTTTATTTGCCTCTACTTCAATCAGCGTCGAAATATTAATTTGCCCATTGAGCGAAATATTGCCATCCCTCCACTCTCGAACGATGCGAAAATCTCCTTTATCGGAATTGGTTTTGCAGCGGTAGTATTGCTGGTGTGTTCTGCGCTGGGGTACGACTTAGGTTTGCCCACTGCAATGAGCAGTATTGCACTTCTGCTCATTATTATCCTGAAAAAAGGAACGACCGAACTCAAATTACTCCAACACATTTCTTGGGGCGTATTGCCAATGATTGCAGGACTTTTTATTATTGTGGAAGGGCTGATGAAAACCGGCCTTCTTCAGTTTATGCACCATGCACTGGAAAAGGGTTTAGCCCAATCTGAAACACAAACAACCTGGTTGAGTGGCGTAGGCATTGGGTTTTTGAGCAATGTGATGAACAACCTTCCTGCCGCACTTGCCGTATCCGACGTGGTGCAAGCCGGCGTTCCCGAGATCATCAAACGCGCCATGCTCATCGGCATCGATTTGGGCCCCAACCTCTCCATCACCGGCTCACTGGCTACAATTTTATGGATTGTAATCTTACGAAAAGAAGGCATCGAAATCTCCGCATGGCAATTCCTAAAAATAGGATGGATCGTCATGTTGCCCGCGCTGCTATTGAGTATTGCGGTGTTGTGGGTATAAAAAGTCGATCAAGTTGCCTCTTTTAAAAGATATTTCTTCACAAATTCAGGAATTCAAAAGCGCTATTTTTACGTTATGGATGATTAGAATTTAACCGAATTGAGTTTATTGATCATTTTTAATGAATTTCCTGAGTTTGGAATTATTTTTTTTACCTCACTAAAAGTGTATCCAATAGAAATCATCCAACCACGATTATATATTTTAATATTATCGGTTTTGGTATCTCCATTAGTATAGCTATTGGCGTATTGGAAAATATCGGTAAAACCGTGTATATACTTTGCTCCTACGGAAAGTCCAAAATCAAAACGGTATTCTAATCCCAAATTCGCTCCGAAATCGAACTTTTGAAGGTAGCGTGTCTCGGTTTCGTCATTATCGGTTGTGCCAAAAATGCTTTTATCCTTATACATTTTTCCGTTTGCATCGTTGCGCTTTACGTTGGCATTGAGCAATGCACTGATATATGGACCGGCATATAGCTGAAAACTACCTGCCTGAAAAGTCAGGCTGGCAGGCATCAGGTCAAGGTAGGACGTCGTGAGTTTCGATTGGTACATTTCGTCGTTAGCATCTGTGAGCGATACACCGATGCGCTTTTGGCTGAACAGCAACTCGTGTTTCAACCCAAAATGTTTTGACATCCGTGTATCTACGAATATCCCAGCGTGAAACCCGGATTGGTACTCCGTTTTGCCATCGGCAAACACATAGTCTATTTCCTTTCCGTAGAGGTTGCTGTAATTCCATCCTGCTTTGATACCGAATTGAAGATTTCCGATTTCCGATTTCGGATTTTCGATTTCGGATTGAGCAAAAGCGTTCAGGCTGATTAATCCAAAAAGTATTGCTGTGATTATTTTGATTTTCATACGATTTCTTATTTTTATTTCGGATTTCGGTTTTTTTGATTTCGCGCTAAATCCGCAATCTCACCTCCGCATTCCTCAATCCTTTAAAAGTTAATATCCCAAATACCGGCTGCTCTTTCCAGCTCTACCAATGCGGCAGCGTGGCTGTAGAGGGTTTGATAATAGTTTTGCTGCACATCATTATACGTTCGCTGGGCATTCAGGACTTCCAGCAAAGAAGTTTCTCCTCGTTGGTAGCTGTATATCTTACCGTCCATAATTGCCTTTGCTTCGGCAAGCAATCCCGTGTTGAACTGCAAGACCTGTTTTTGAGCAGCTTTGTAAGTATAAAAAGCCTGAGTTACTTCGGTTTCAATGGTCAGTTCCGTTTTCTTGTATAGTTGTTCTGCCTGTAGCGCACCGTATTGTGCCGCCCGAAGTTCTCCAGGGCGGTTATTTGAAAATTTGAGTGGAATGCTAATCCCTGCATTCACCGTTGTAAAAGACGGCGTAGGGGCAATAATGTTCCGAACATACGAATTATAACCTGCGCCCACTGACAAACCTAGGTCAATGGCTCTGTTGGCTTTCGCCAGCTTAATCATACTTTGCGAAATATTCTTGCTTTGCAAAGCGGCTTTCAGGTCTGCCCTGTTGTTTTGAGCCATCGGTATCAAATCCTGTAGTACAAAATTCCTGTCAAAGCCCGTAAATTCTTCTTGGGTATAAAATAAGGCTTCCATTTGTTTTTGACCTGTCAAAAGCGACAGGTTAGCCAATGCTGTTTTCAATTCGGCTTCTGCTTCATATACCTCATTCAGCATCGTACCTGCTTCGAGCTTTGACTGCCGTGCATCAACCTGTGTAATAGAACCCAACTTAAAACGGATGCTGTCTGCTTCTGCCAGCTTTTTCATTTGCTGGTAGGAATTGAGTTGCACATCTAATAAATGACGGTTCTGAATGGTTAGCAGGTATGCCAGTGTAGCATCTGCCCGCAGGTTGCGAAAATAATCTTCGAGCAGGAGATTGGTAAGCTGTGCTTCATTTTTGGCAAGGTCTATCCGTGCTTTCCGTTTTCCACCGAGTTCCAGTGTCCAGGACAGTTGAGAGGAAAAGCCATATCCCATTCCCATTCTTCGCTGACCGTTATCTGCATAGCCGAAACCAAGTTCAGGGTCGGGAAATATTTTGGCTCTAAGGATGTTTGCTTCCGCAATATTGATGTTGAATTTCTCGGCTGAATATTCCAGGTTATTTTTACCAACCAACCCAATATAGGTAGGATAATCTATTTTTCTCTTGGTGAACAATGTGTCTATTTCCTGTGCATCTGCCATATAGGAAAAATACAGGAATGCCACACTGACAAATATTTTGATGTACTTTTTCATTTGCTCTCTTTTTTTAGGATTTCGGAAGGCGGGGGTGAGATTTCGGATTGTTTTTAAATCCCAAATCTCAAATCACAAATCCGCAATCATTTCTTCCATTTCTTTTCTACGAGGTAATACAATGCGGGTAGTGCAAACAGCGTGATTAACGTAGAGAACAACAATCCGTAAACGATAACCATTGCCAAAGGACGTTGCACATCGGAGCCGATGCCTGTTGCCAGCGATGCGGGAAACAGACCAAGCACCGCTACAGTTGCCGTCATCAGCACGGGTCGGAAACGGTGTTTGGCTCCCTCTATCACTGCCTGCAATAAATCATAGCCTTTACATCTTAGTTCGTTGATGTGTGAAATCATAATCACTCCGTTCTGTATCGCTACGCCAAACAGAGCTATAAAACCAACAGCAGAAGATACATTGAGCGTCATTCCTCTTACATTGAGTGCCAGCATACCCCCGAATAATGCCAATGGCACGATGCTCATCAGCAACCCTGCCTGCCGAAACGAACCGAACGCACCATACAACAGTATAAACATAATCCCCAATGCCAATGGAACGATAACCAAAAGTCTTTCATAAGCCCTGTTCTGGTTCTCGAACTGACCACCCCATTGGATAGTATACTTCTTATGGTCATACTTCACATTTTTCTCAATAGCTTTCTGTGAATCATTTAATAGAGATTTCAAATCCCTGTTGCGTACATTCAGTTTTACGGTCAGATGCCTTTTGTTCATGTCCCTTGTAATGGTGCTTTCTCCTGTACTTAGCTTTACTTCGGCTACCTGCGACAACGGTATCTTTGCCCCGGTTTTGGAGGTGAGCATCAGGTTAGCAATCTTATCGGGCGTATTACGGCTTATCTCGCTGTACCGACAGATGATATCGTACACTTTATGTCCTATGAACAGCTGCGAAACGGCTTTTCCGCCAATAGCTACTTCAATCAATTCCGCTACATCGGAAACATTCAATCCGTATTGGGCAATCTTATCTCGGTCTGCGTGTATCTGCAGCTGTGGCAAAGGCGGCTCTTGGTCTATGTCCAAATCCACTGCACCCGGCACGGTCTTTAGTGTTGTCATTACTTCCTCGGCAATTCTGCGGGTTTCCTTAAAGTCATCGCCATATATTTTTACCACCAGTTCACTGTGTGCTCCCGAAATCTTATCCATCACGCCGTCTATCATCGGTTGTGAAAAACCAACGGTAAACCCGGGAAGCTGCTCGTATTCCTTTGCCAGTTCTTCGATAAGGTCGTACTTGGTTTTGCCTCTTTTCCATTCTTTGTAAGGCTTGATGCCGACAGATACCTCAAAATGCGAAGCTGTCCACGGGTCTGTACCATCATCGTTACGCCCTGCCTGCACCATAATGTAGGTTACTTCTTCGTGCCGCATCGTTCTTGCCCGCAAAGTATCGCTCATTTCTTTGGACTTTTCAACCGAAATGCCTGGTGGCAACTGTACCTGTAACCAAATAGAACCTTCGTCCAATGGCGGCAAAAAGTCTTTTCCCACACGGATAGTCAGTGCCGATGCCGCCACTAAAATCAATATCAGTGGCAGAAACACCTTTTTCGGTTTGCGCATTATTTTCTGTACGGTACGGTTGTAAGCATCGGTCAGTTTTTCCAGCCATTTGTTGTGGTAAAGTTTCTGCGGTTTGCGATACAACACATACGCCAGTCCGGGGATAACCAATAAGGCAACAGCCAAAGCTCCTAACAAGGCATATCCTACCGTAAACGCCATTGGTGTAAAGAGTTTCTTTTCCACTCTTTCAAAAGCGAATAGCGGCAGGTATGCAGTAATGATGATAATGGTGGCAAAGAAGATGGGTTTGGCCACTTCTGCTGCCCGTTGTGCAATGGTTTTTTCCTGCAATTCTTCTTCGGGATTGTCTTCCCGTTTTTTCAGGATGGTTTCCATCATTACGATGGCTCCGTCCACGATAATGCCGAAGTCAATAGCGCCAAGGGAAAGCAGGTTTGCCGGAATGTTGGTAAAATGCATCAGTATGAATGCAATAAGCAATGACAGCGGAATAGTAATAGCCACAAGCAACGCTCCACGCCAACTTCCGAGAAATACTATCAGCACGATAATGACCAATGTCATTCCCTCCAGCAAGGTATGAGATACCGTATTGAGCGTTGTATTGACCAAATCGGTTCTATCAAGGAAAGTATGAATACGTACGCCATTGGGCAAACCTCCGTTATTCAATTCATCAACGGCTGTGTGTATGCCCTCCAATACAATGGAAGGATTTTGCCCTTTCAGCAGGAGTACGATACCTTCCAGACTTTCTGAATAGTTACGCTCCCGGTCGGTATAGCCCAATACACCTTTACGCTCCAATGTACCGTATTTCAGCTCCCCAATGTCGTTCAGGAAGATGGGTACGCCGTTTTCGGATTTTACCACAATTTTTCCGAGGTCTTCCAGATTTTTTACCAAGCCTATTCCGCGGATAACGTAGCCTAATTCGCCTCTCGGCAATACGCTCCCTCCGGCATTCACATTATTCTTCTCTATGGTTTCAATGACCTCACTGAGCGTAATGTTGTACTGCTCCAGTTTGCGGGGATCTACCTCCACCTGAAACTGTGTGGTAATGCCTCCGAAATTGGTCACATCGGCTACGCCCGACACCTGTTTGATACGGGGAATGATGGTAAAGTTTTGCAGGTCGGTCAGTTCCCGTAAATCCTGACCGCCGTTAGTCTCAATGATATAACGGTACACTTCACCTATGGGCGATGTAAGCGGGTCAAGACCTGGTACTGCCTGATACGGAAGTTCAACTTCATTGAGCCGTTCTTGAATACGCATTCTTGCCCAATAATCATCTACTCCGTCCTCAAACACAATGGTAATCATAGACAGGCCAAAGGTGCTTTTGCTACGCATCACGTGCATTCCCGGCAAGCCGTTCAGCGCCCGTTCTACGGGTATGGTAATCTGCTGCTCTACTTCTTCGGCAGCCAGTCCGGGCACCTGCGTAACCACCTGTGAAGTAACGTCTGCAATATCGGGGTAGGCTTCTATAGATAACTGTTTCCACGAATAGTACCCGAAAAACGCCAATAAGGTAAACAGGGCGACCATTACCCAGCGTTTTTCTACGCTTATGTGTATTAATCTGTTCATTTTTTTCGATTGTTTAGCGTGATTTTCGCCTGCTGTTAATAATTTCTAACCATTAAGGAACCTCCCTCTGATACGATAATTTCCCCCGTCTTCAAGCCTGACGTAACGACTACGCTTCCGTTGGATGTTCCGGCAGTTTCAATCTGTCTTTTCTCAAAACGGGTATCGTCAATTTTTACAAACACAAATTGTTTGTCCTCTTGTTGGAATACAGATTTGGACGGAACCAATATGGTGCGTTCGGGCGTGTCTTTGAACAGAACTGTAACGTACATACCCGGCTTCAAATCGTGGTTGGGGTTTTCACATTCTACCAATACTTCCACGCTTCGGGTATCTTCATTCACGATTTCGTTAACGTGGTAAACTTTTCCTTTAATCGTACGGTTGGGGAACGCCATCACTTTTACCTCGACCTCATCCAGCTCGTGTATGAAGCGAATATCTTTTTCCTTGACCTGTCCTACAATCCACACTTTGGACAGTTCTGCCACCTTAACAATGGCCGGGGCATCGTCTTTCACGTATTGGCCCAATACGATAGTGTTATCTACTATTTCGCCTTTTATGGGAGAGCGGACAATCAGCGGCTGTCCCAATACCACACTACCGGCGTCCATCCTAAAAGTTTGCAGGGCAGCTGATGCATTTGAAAGTGCTGTTTTTTTTGTCAAAAATTCTGTTTCGGCTTCTTCGAGTTCCCGTTGTACGCCTACACCGTGTTTCAGCAAATCCTGCTGGCGTTTCAGCTTCAGTTCGGCCTGGCGAAATTCCTGCTTGGCATCAAAATAATCCTTTTGGATATTGAAATAATCCGGGGAACTGATTTCAAATATGGGAGAGCCGGGAACTACTTTTTGTCCTAATTTCACATACGATTTCAACACTCTCCCGGCAAAAGGCGGTGCGATTTCGGCATAAGCATTCGGAATGGTTCTGACCGTGCCTGCAGTAGTCATTTCCCTTCTAAAATTCTGCTCGTCAATGGTGCTGAATTTCAAACTCGATATTATATTTGTGTTTTTAGTTAACACAACGGTATCGCCTTTTATGGTGTAGTTTGGTGTGTTTTCTCGACTATCTTCTTTCGCATTATTGCAGGAATAAAACAGGTACGAAGACATTGTGGTGAGCAATAAAAAGAGGATTGTAGTGCTACTAACTTTGCGGGTTTTGATTGTCATCATCATAGTTTATTATGAGTTTGATTATGTTTAAAATTTCAATCTTCTGTTTCCTTTTCAGAAGATGCGGCAAAGGTCAGCAGACTACGGCCTTTTTACCGTTAGAAAACCCACAGAAAAAAATTAGAATTTTCTTAGAAAACGTACTGTTTAAAAACAAAACAGGGATGAAATATGTTCATTCCATCCCTGTTTATTATTATAAACTGGCTATACAGTTACAACCACGTATTAAATTTTTTGATAAACCAGTTTTTTACCCATTGCGTAAGGAAACAATATCCTGTTAATATCCCGATTAACCAAGGGAAATAACTCATTGGCAGAGGTTGCGTTTTCAGCATACTGGCAAAAGGTGAAAACGGTATCAAAATTCCGATTACCATAATGAGTGAAGTGAGTGCTACCACCGGTTTGGCAGCCCAACTTTGTATAAAAGGTATTTTTCGTGTACGGATCATATGGATAATCAGCGTTTGGGAAAGCAAGCCTTCTACAAACCAACCGGTTTGGAACAAGGTCTGGTGTTCGGGTGAATTTGCTTTGAACACAAAGAACAACACCGCAAATGTCACAAAATCAAATACCGAACTTATTGGACCGATGTATAGCATGAATTTAGACACGCTTCCGGCATCCCATTTCTTGGGTTGTTCTATGAATTCTTTATCCATTTGGTCCCAAGGGATGGATATTTGCGAAATATCATAAAGCAGGTTTTGCACCAAAATCTGTACGGGCAGCATCGGTAAAAATGGTAAGAATGCACTGGCACCAAGCATGCTGAGCATATTACCAAAATTGCTGCTGGCCGTCATTTTGATATATTTAATGATATTACCGAAAGTTCTTCTGCCGTAAACAACGCCTTTTCGAAGCACCATCAGGTCTTTTTCCAGCAAAATGATGTCGGCACTTTCTTTCGTAACGTCTACGGCGGTATCTACACTAATGCCTACATCGGCCTCTTTGAGTGCCGCAGCATCGTTGATTCCGTCGCCCATGAAACCTACGGTATGCCCTTGAGCACGCAATGCTTTTACCACCCGCACTTTTTGCAAAGGATTTAATTTGGCAAAAACTGAAACATGGTTTACCTGCTCCTGCAAATCTGCATCGGACATCTTTTCCAGGTCGCTGCCGTTAATCAATTGCTGTACAGAAATCCCGACATCGCCGCATATTTTCTTCGTTACGGTTTCGTTGTCGCCCGTAATCACTTTGATGCCAATGCCCAATTTTTGCAATGCTTCAATAGCTGGTTTTGATGAAGGTTTTGCGGGATCAAGAAAACCAATAAACCCTGTTAAGGTCATCTGATTTTCGTCCTCAACGGTATAATTAAGCGGATGTGTACCATCAAACTCACGAATGGCAACCAACAAAACGCGAAGCCCTTCTTCATTTAATTTTTTGGAGGTGTTGACTACGATTTCCCGTATTTTTTCATCCATCGGCACCACTTTATCCCTTTCCATATGGATGGTGCGGTCTTCACCCGGATCAAAAGCGCTGCTGCACAATTCGAGCATTTCTTCCACCGCGCCTTTACAAATCAGCAAATGTTTACCGTCATTTTTTTTGAGTATCACCGACATTCTCCGGCGTTGAAAATCGAAAGGAATCTCATCCACTTTCACATATTGTTCATCCACTTTCAGGTAATCGTTCACTTCTACATGCTCCAACACCGCTTTATCCATCAGGTTGCGCAATCCGGTTTGGTGAAAGCTGTTCAAGTAGGCCCATTTCAAGACTTCATCATCCTCTACACCATCCACATTCAGGTGTTTTTCCAACACAATCTTATCCATGGTTAATGTTCCGGTTTTATCGGTACAAAGGATGTTCATTGCGCCGATATTTTGGATGGAGTTTAAGCGTTTCACAATCACCTTATGTTTACTCATATTTACGGCGCCTTTGGCGAGATTGGCGGTCACAATCATGGGTAGCATTTCGGGAGTTAAACCGACTGCCACTGCAATAGCAAAAAGTAATGCTTCACCCCAATCACCTTTCAATAGACCATTGATTAAAAAGATGAGCGGAACCATCACCAGCATAAATCGGATGAGTAAAAAGCTGACCTTATTAATTCCTTTATCAAAACTGGTCTCCGGACGTTCGCCCACAATAGATTTGCTGATGCTACCAAAAAAAGTATAACTGCCCGTTGCGACAACCACCGCGGTAGCAGATCCACTCACCACATTGGTTCCCATGAAACAAAGATTATTGAGCTCAGTTGGTTGTTTGTTTTCAGCATCTCGAATTGGAAGATGTCCTTTTTCAACGGGTAATGCTTCGCCTGTAAGCATGCTTTCGCTTACGAATAAATCCTTGCTTTGGACAATGCGGCAATCCGCAGGAATCATATCACCGGCGGAAAGGTAGATTATATCGCCCGGCACCAGTTCTTCAATAGCGATTTCTTTTCGTTCCTGAAATTTCCGCTGCACCGTGGCGGTGGTTTTTACCATGCTTTTGAGCTTTTCGGCAGCGGCATTACTTCTGTATTCCTGTACAAAACGCAGAATTCCACTGATCAGAACCATAATGTAAACCACGACAACCGTTTTATAATCGCGATCTTGTGGCGTAGCAAGCCAAACATCGATCACCAAAGAAATCGCCGCGATAAACAGCAAAATGTAAATAAAGGGATTGGCAAATGCCTTCAAAAGCTGCACATACCATTTGGGCGCTTTCTGATGCTGTAACTCGTTGGTGCCAAATTTTTGCCTGCGGTCTTCGGCGGTTTCGTTGCTGATGCCTTCTTCACTGGTTTCGAGCATCGCATACACCAATTTATCATCCTGCTCGGCAGCGGATCTTAGTTTGGTCACCGTGCCCATGTTCATTCCGGTCGAATTCACTACCGAATGCAGTCCGTTTTGTTCTTTAATATTCTGTTTTAGCATTGCCTCTGCTTTTTAATTTTATTTATAATTCTGATTGTGTCCCTATAATTTCCCAACTCACTTTTATCACCTGATCTTCAATAGTCAAACGGCTGGCAGCACGTTCTATCAAACTATCCTGTTGGCTGAAAGATTGAATAACGGCGGTAATCACCACGGTATCAATATCCTCGGTATCATCACTGCTCAATGATTTTAACAGTATTTTTTCATCATTGCCTAACATCTGCACCAGCAGTACTCTAATGTGATTTTCTGCTGCCACCTTGCATTTTATGGTAAATAAGTAATCGATTTGTGTAGCGGCCGTTTTAATCAGTGTAAAAGAACTCACTTTTTGTCCCAAAGGACGAAGCAAAAGATGCGTAAGCATAACGGCTGCGGTAACTACGGCGGCTTCGCGAAACAACCCCAAACCACAAAGAGAACCTACCGCTGCTGAGCACCAAATTGTAGCCGCCGTATTCAATCCTTGCACACTTAAACCATCTTTCATGATAACGCCTGCTCCCAAAAAACCAATTCCTGTAACAATCTGCGCCGCAATTCTACTGGGATCACCCGCAGTTTCCGTCATCGAAACAGAAATTAATAAATACGCTGCCGAACCCAAAGAAACCAAGGTATTCGTGCGCAATCCGGCACTTCTCTGGCGCCACTGGCGTTCAATACCAATCGCAACCCCGAATAGTAAAGCAGCGAATATTCTTAGTGTAAATTCCAATAATCCCATTGCTTTTCTCTTTTATTAAAACAGATTACAAAGGTCTGAAACCCGCTTTACAACACGTATTAGAGATGCGATAGAAAAAAATTAGAATTTCATTAGAAAAGTACGAATTAAAAGAAATTTTTCCAAAATCAATTTTGAAAATACGATTCAACGGTAAAATTTTGATTTAGCACGAGGGCAACTCCACCGAGAAAACAGTTCCGCGATGCGGTACCGACTGCACAGCGATGCTCCCTTTGTGCAACGCAATAATTTTTTCGGTCAGAGGAAGTCCGATACCATTTCCTTCAGCGAAAGATTGATTGTTGCCGCGATAAAACGGATTAAAGATATTTTGCAGTTCATCCTCTGAAATACCAATGCCGTGATCCTTGAAGTTAAGTTTGATGAATGAAGCGTATTGAATGGAAGATTTTGGATTCGCACTTTCGGATGTATGGAAAGAAATAGAAACCGTGCTGCTTTTGTCGGATGAAAATTTGCAACCGTTTTCAAAAAGATTAACAAAGGCAACTTTTAACAGATATTCATTCCCTTTCACGGTAATCTGCTGGTCGTTGTCAAAATCATTTTCAAAATGAATATTGATTTTGTAATCGGGATTGGCCTGTACAACTTGCTGCCTGGCATCCAATAAAACCTCATCAATTCGCGTAGGTTTAAATGCAATTTCTGATGGATCGTAACTTGCTTTCGCCAAATCCAGTAAACTGTTGGACAATCGGGCTAATTTTTTGGCATCGTTGAGCGCATTTTCGCTTGCATTTTTATATTCCGCAGTCGATCGGTCTTTGCTCAGAGACCAATCCAATTCGGTAATAATGGCGGCAAGCGGCGTGCGCAGTTCGTGGGAAATATTGGATACAAAATGTTTTTGGGCATCAAAGGAATTCTCCAACCGCCCCAACATTTCATTAAAGGTATTCGCCAATTCCGAAAGTTCGTCTTTGCTATTCTTGGACGGTAAACGCAAATCGAGGTTCAGCGCGGAAATATCGGCTGCCTGTTGCGTCATTTTCTTAATCGGATCGAATGCTTTTCGCGAGAAAAAACGTCCCGCCAGATAAAGAAATGCGATGGAAATAATGAAAACAATCACCATCGTCTTTAGTAAATTGTCTAATTTATCGTAGCCATACTGATCAATCGCCGCAGCAGTAATAATGTAATTTTTCCCTTTAAAATAATACTTTAAACCGATAACCTGCCATTTTTTCTGATAAAAACGAATTTCATTCTTTTGATCAATTTCGTTGATCATTGGTTGGGTTTCCTTCACAAAATCAATATCCACCGCATCATGATACAATAAATGAAAATCGGTATCGTATATTGCGACTTCCACTTCATTCAAAATCTGTCGGTTATTGTGGTAAATGTCCTGTAACGTGGCTTTATCAACCTGCGCATTTAAAAACAAATTGGCTTTGGTAATGGCTTCCTTTTTGAGCAGCGCATAAAACTCTTTTTCCCTATTTTCCTTAGCGATAACATAGATCACAGCCGCAAACGCCATTAAAATAGTAGCGGTGATAAGGGTGAATAAAAGGGTGATACGGGTGCGGATTGTCACGTTTTTAGTGATTAGTTATGAGTGATGAATGATGAGTTATTTTGGTTTGTTTTTTAGGGTAAGAATAGCACTTCGAAGCATTTTAAGTAATTCATTTGCATCTGAATAAACAGACGTAATTTCAACTTCAGAAATGTAATTTGCTTTGTAAAGAAGCTCTAACCAATATAGGGTTTCATCGCATTCTTTTTGTGCAATCGCAAGTTTATGAATAAAATCCATCTTACTCTCTGCATTTTGAGCTTCACGAATGTTTGCGCCAACAGAAGTTCCACTTCGCAATAATTGTTTACTCAGAATAAACTCTCTTTTTTCCTCGCCTAGAAATTGGTATAATTTTACCGTTTTCAATGCAAACAAAAATGATTTTTCTTTCAATATAGACTTTCTTTCCGTCATAACTCATCATTTATAACTCATCACTCTTTAGGACAAATCCCATTCCCGATTTGGTATGAATGAGTTTTTGATCGAAATCCCGGTCAATTTTTTTTCGGAGATAGTTGATATAAACATCGATGAAGTTGGTGCCGGTATCGAAATGGGTATCCCACACTTTTTCGGCAATTTCCACCCGCGATAATACCCGTTCCGGATGGTGCAGCATGTATTCCAACAGATTAAATTCCTTTGGCGTGAGGCTTATTTCTTTATCACCACGCTTCACAATTTTGGTATGCAAATTCATTTCAAGGTCGGCAAAGCGCAGGATAAAACCAGAACCGTTAGTCATTTTGGTGTTGCGTTTCAGCAAAACCCGAATACGTGCCAATAATTCCCGCATCTCGAACGGTTTTACGAGATAATCATCGGCTCCGGCATCAAAACCTTCCACTTTATCATCCGTTGTACCCAACGCCGTAAGCATGATAATGGGCATATCTGGTTTGACTTGCCTAATCTGTCTGCACACATCGATACCATCCATTTTGGGCAGAATAATATCGGTAATCATCAGGTCGTAAGAATACTGCAACGCCAATTTCTTACCCGAAAGTCCGTCGTAGGCGAGCGTGGTTTCAAAACCTTGTTCATCCAAACCTCTTTTTATAAGTTCGGCTACTCTTGTGTCGTCTTCGATGATTAAAATTTTCATGGCGTGCCTTGTATTGCGATGACAAAATTACGGAATTATTCTTGGTGCTTTCTTTTTTGATTTTCAGTTTGAGTTGGAAATAATTTTCTAATTTTATTCGTTGATAAAAAGTCGGATCTTATGATCTACCCTTTTTTATCAAATTAATTTCAGTGCATGTTTGAACAATTTAAAGATCAATTTCCGCTCGACGATCATTCTTGGGAAAGGTATATCGGGTATTTTAATCGGATCGAGGTTCCGGCGCGCACTGCACTTTTAAACGAGGGCGAAATTTCCAAAAAGCTTTTTATTATTGAAAAAGGATGCATTCGGGTATGGTTCAATAACAATGGAAAGGATGTTACTACCCAGTTTTTCTTTGAAAACCATATGGTGGCTTCCATTGAAAGTTTCCGAAAAAACACGCCAAGTCCGGTGACGATCGAAACCATTGAACCGAGTACTGTCTGGTGGATTGCAAAAAAAGACCTCGACCGCATTCTGGAAGAAATTAAAAATAATCCGGACCTTCGGGACATGTTTATCAACGGCATCTTTGAACGCACGTTTGATTATATGAAACATTTTATTTCCTTCATTAAAGATACTCCGCAGCAACGATACTTGCACCTGATCAAAGAAAAGCCACAGCTAATTCTGCGTGTTCCGCAACATTATATTGCCTCGTATCTGGGCGTGACGACGGTTCATTTAAGCCGAATCAAAGCCAAGCTCGTGAGAGAAAAATAATGTAAAAATTTGATAACAAATGTTATCGCCACAAACCTTAAGACCACCATAATTTTGCATTGTAATCTTAAGGTAAAATGAAATCTCAAAAAATAATCTACTGGTCGGCAAGTATTCTTTTCTCGGTTTGGATGTTGGCGAATGCATATGCCTATTTAACCTCAGATAGAGCAAAACAGCTGTGCGATCATTTTGGTTTTCCCGATTATTTCCGGATTGAGCTGGCCGTTGCCAAAATTATGGGAGTAATTGTAGTACTCGTTCCGACGATAAATGGCAGATGGAAAGAATGGGCTTATGCCGGATTTGTCATTACGATGATTTCTGGGTTTATTGCCCACTTGGCATCGGGCGATTCCTTAGTAACAGCATCTTCGGCAATCCTTGCACTGGCCTTACTATTGACTTCTTATATCACGTATTCCAATTTAAAAAACAATAAAAAATGAAAGCAGCAGTAATGTATCAACAGGGCGAAATGCCCCAATATGCAGACGTTCCGGACCCTGTCGTGAAAAGCGACGATGAACTGCTTATCTCTGTGAAAGCAGCAGCCATCAAACATTTTGACAAATCAAGGGCAAAAGGCACCCATTATTCCGCGGAAAACCAGCCGAAAAAAGCCACGCTGATTGGCGGAGACGGCGTCGGTTTGCTTGCAGACGGCACAAGGGTGTATGCTTTGGGTGACGGGATGATTGCCGAAAAAGCTATTATCGACAAAAGAAGAATGGTAAAGCTACCCGAAGGAATTGACGATGCTTCGGCCTGTGCCTTGCCCAATGCAGTGGCGGGTTCGGCGATGGCTCTTCGTTTCAGGGCGAAAATGCAAGCAGGAGAAACGGTATTGATTAACGGCGCAACAGGTTTTACAGGAAAAATTGCCGTTCAGGTGGCCAAACACTACGGAGCGAAGAAAATCATTGTTACGGGAAGAAATGAACAAACTTTAAAATCTCTGTTAACGTTAGGTGCGGATGAAACCGTTCTGACTACGCAAAATGATGAGGATTTTATAGCGCAGATAAGAAATATCCACAGCCAAACGCCCATCGATATTATGATTGATTATTTGTGGGGACACACAGCAGAACTGCTTTTGGCCTCTTTTAAAGGAAACGGATCTTTCACCCACAAAACAAGATTTGTATCCATCGGTTCGATAACGGGCGACAAAATTCAATTATCGGCAGAGAACTTAAGAAGCGTAGACCTGCAACTTTCCGGTTCCGGTGTGGGCAGCTGGACAAAGGATGAAATGAAACTGTTGTTTTCTGAAATACTCCCGGAAATGTTCCAACTCACCGCCGAAAACAAACTAAAAGTGGACACCATCAAAGTAAACCTAAAAGATATAGAACAATTATGGGAAATGGAAGTCACCGATGGAAAACGCCTTGTGGTCGTCATTTAACAAAACAATACCCTATTCAATGAAACAGGATGAAGATCATTTCTTCGTCCTGTTTTCTTTTAAAGTATTTTGAATCCGTTTCCTCATAATTTTTTCACGTTCTCAACGGTAATTTCAATGATACAAATTGATGAATCATGCAAAAAATTTCTACCGAAACCTTTGATTACTGTTGCTGCTGATGAACATTTCGTTTTTCTTTTCCGAAATAATTTCGACAAATCGTCCGTAGTGTTTCAAGACGTCGGAAATCAATTCATTTTTCGTAAACAATTGCACATCGTATCCTTCGCGATCGTCTCCAAAATACGATTTCGGAAAATAACTGTGATCGTTCTCGGCATCCGGAAGATTATCTTCGTTCAGCAAATAATCTGAGATTATTTTGGAATCACTTTTCACTCCGTAAATAAAATTATTTACCACATCGTACTTAATCTCAATTTCCACTCGTGCTGGTTTTTCGTGAGAGTGTACTTTGGCTTCAATACCGTTTTTTGAAAACTCCTGCTGCAAATCGTGGAAGGCATCTTGTACGGTGGAATGAATAAACGCATCCACCGATTTTTTGTCGTGATAGGAAACAATTTGCTTCAGGCGGTCTTTCCAATATTCTCCCGACCATGGAATGGTGGTGGCAGAAAAATCGCGTTCGTAATAATTTTGATCGATGGATAACGCCTTCACCAAACTCACAATAAACAGCAACATAATTACCGAAAACGGAAGCGCCGTAATTAGCGTCATACTTTGGAGTGCGGTTAGTCCACCGGCATTCAGTAACATTAAAGCCAATGCCGCCAATAAAACGCCCCAGCCGACCGTTTGCCATTTTGGAGAAACCTTTGCATTTTTGGTCGCAATGCTGTTCATCACGAACATCCCGGAATCGGCAGACGTTACGAAAAAGATGATGATAATGGCAATGGTGACGAAACTGACGATGGTGGAGAACGGAAAATATTCCAGAAAACGGAACATCAATGCATCCGGATTGACGGAAAGCATACTCAGTGCACCATCTGCAACGTGCTGATCAAACCAGATTGCACTGTTCCCAAACACCGACATCCAGATGAAATTGAACATGGTCGGAATAATTAAAACCGCACCAATAAATTCCCGAATGGTTCTTCCTTTGGATATTCTGGCGATGAATAATCCCACATACGGCGACCAGGAAATCCACCATGCCCAGTACAAAATCGTCCAGTCGTAAAACCAAGGTTTTAGATTTTCTTCGTAGGTGTGGGTATTGAACGTGAGACTAAAAAAGCTGCTGATGTAGTTTCCGAGATTATCGGTAAAGCTGCCAATCAGATAAACAGTTGGCCCGAAAATCTAAATAAACAACAGCAAAGCCAAAACGCTGATGATGTTCACATTGCTCAAAATCCGGATGCCTTTATCAACACCGCTTACCGCAGAAAAAATGGAAAATGAAACGAGCACAACCACAATTAACACCTGATAAATAAACCCAGTTCCCGGCAAAACTCCCAGCGTCTGCAATCCGGAATTGATCTGTACCACGCCAAATCCTAACGAAGTGGTGATCCCGAAAAAGGTACTGCACAAAGCAAAAACATCGATCACATTGCCCCATTTTCCTTTTATTTTATCTTTCAATAAAGGATAAAAACAACTCCTGAGGGAAAGCGGCAACCGATACCGGTACGTGAAATACGCCAACGAAAGTCCCACAATGCCGTAAATTGCCCAAGCGTGAATTCCCCAATGGAAAAAAGTATACACTTCGGCAACTTTGGCTCGCTGAATCGGTGTTCCATCGGCAAATGCCGGATTGGAGTAATGCTGCATCGGTTCTGCCACACCAAAATACATCAAACCAATTCCCATTCCTGCCGCAAAAAGCATCGAAATCCATGAAAAAAACGAGTAGTCTGGCTTGCTGTCGTTTCGGCCAAGGCGGATGTTGCCATACTTGCTGAACATCAAATAAATAAGAAAAATGACAAAGATCGTTACCGACCAAATGTAGATGTAATTGAGATTTACGAAAATAAAATCTTTCACTTTCTGGAGCAGTTCACCCATAAGATTTGGAAAAATTCCGGCCAAAAGGCAAATACCGATGATGAAAACCAAACTCGGTATTACCACTCCTTTATTTAATGTCGTTCTGATTTTTGGTAATTTTTTCATCATGGAGTATAGATTTAATGATAGAATATTCAGTGAAAATTAGGATTCGCCGATCATGAAAAGTCCTCCTGGAAATCGATGAATCAAAAAGCATCGCCTTGATGCTGAAAGTAAGAATTAGCCGCAAAAAAAATGACTGGGCAATGAGAACAGTCTCATTATCATGGCTATTTTGCAAATATATGAAAATCTAAAATCTTTAAAGAATGGCTTAGAATTAAAAGGAGTAGACATCTATTCTATTGTTAATATCTTTTATAACGAAAGGGTCTTGTTTTTGTTGGAGTTTGTTCCGATAATATCTCATCAAGTGAGCAGTTTTTTATTCGTACCATTCAATTGAAACCTTAGTTTAGGGAATATAATGAATGGTTTGTGCTGTCATTCAATAAAATTTCTGTTGCTTCATCAGCAAGCAAATATTTGGATTATTTTAACCCCAGAAACTGTTTTCAATTTCCCATCTATTTCCTTAAATTTGTAGTTCTAAACGAAAATTATGTCGCTTCAGATCATTCAGCTGACCAAGAAATTTGGCGAACAGACCGCCTTAAACCAAATCAATATCGAAATTCCAAAAAACGAAATCATTGGTTTGCTGGGACCCAACGGAGCCGGAAAATCGACCCTCATGAAATCTATTGTAGGCGTGTTGAATATTGATGAAGGGCAAATTCTTTTTAACGGAAAAGACATCACCGAACACGAAATAGAAAGCAAGAAAAAAATAGGATTTCTCCCCGAAAACAATCCGCTTTATCTGGATATGTACGTGAAAGAATACCTTAATTTTGTGGCCGAAATCCACCAGATACCCAAAGAAAGAATTGACGAAATAATAGACTTGGTGGGTATTACGCCTGAAAAGCACAAGAAAATTTTGCAGCTATCCAAAGGGTACAAGCAACGGGTAGGTTTGGCGCAAGCGATTCTGCACTCGCCAGATTTACTGATTCTGGATGAGCCCACCAACGGTCTTGACCCCAACCAAATCATCGAAATTCGAAATGTAATTCGAAAGATCGGGCAAGAGAAAACCGTAATTCTGTCAACGCATATTATGCAAGAGGTGGAAGCTTTGTGTTCGCGCGTAATCCTGATCCACCAAGGCAATATTATCCAGGATTCTCCCATTGAGGAATTTAAAGGAAGATATGAAAACCTGGAGGAAGCATTCGCAGTTTATACTCATTAGCGACCAAAAATTTCAGTATCATAAAAAAATCCCGAAAACGTTGGTTTTCGGGATCATTGTTTTGAACCAATTTGCAGCACTACAGTTTTTCGATATTATCAGTAAGCGAATTGATAAAATTTTGCAATGGTTTCTCCACCATCATTTTAATGAACGGATTAAAATTACCATCAAACAGCAACTGCACTTCGGTTTGCGAATCATTCACCGGCGACATAGCACCACGCAAAGCAAAATCAAGCGATGAACTTGCCGATTTCAGCACAATTTGGTTGTCGGAAACCTCTTCTACTTTCAAAGCGATCTCAGGCATTCCTTTTAAGCTGAACTTAAACCCGTTATCACGCGTTTCAAAGCTTTGCAGCGAATCGGGCATCAGCGTTTTATAATCTTCCGGCTTGGCCAGCATATTCACCAGCTCGCTTACTGATTTATTAACGATGATTTTGCGTCCTTCTAAATTCATTTTTATATTTTTGTAACAATTATTAAAGTGCTGCAAATGTATAAAGTTTTTGTCAATGAAAAAAAATTAACATTGAGTAAACATCCCCAAGAAATGGAAAAGAAATTGGAGTTTGAAGGGGTTGCTACTTTGGAGATGGCAGTGGATCTGCTGGAAAACACGTCTTCTTCCGAAATCAATGTTTATGGTGAGCAGCTGGATGACTTATGGGCGGAGTTTTGTCAGCTTTTTAAAATAGTTAAAGCTGCAGGTGGTGTCATTCGCAATCAGAATGGGGAAATCCTGTTTATTTACCGCTTGGGAAGATGGGATTTGCCCAAAGGTAAAATCGAAAAAGGTGAATCCGAAGAGCAAGCCGCCATTCGAGAAGTGGGTGAAGAAACGGGCTTAAAAAACCTTAAAGTAGAAAAATTCTTAAACAGCACTTTCCATATTTATACCGAAAGAAACGGACAAAAAATATTGAAAACAACCTATTGGTTTAAGATGACATGGCTTGGCGATGAAGTACCAAAAGCTCAAACCGAAGAAGGCATTTCCGAAGTATGCTGGAAAAATGAAGCAGCAATACAAAACGATGTGCTTCCAAAAACTTTTGAAAACATTAAACTGATTCTTCAGGACGACCGAAATTCCTGATCAATGGATAAATTCCAGCACTTTTTCCAGCGCAATACCACGCGATGCCTTGAGTAAAACATTGGTAGATTCGATTGGATTGTTTTGCAGAAAATTTGAAAGTTCGGCCGTATTTTCAAATGCTACACCCTTAGTATTTACTTTTTTGAAGCACTTACCAACGGTGATAATTCCATCAAAATGAAGCGATTGCGCCAATGCTAAAATTTGTTTGTGCTCATCATCAGACTCATCACCCAACTCTAACATATCGCCGATAACAGCAGTTTTGCTTCCGGTAAACTGACTAAAATTTCGCAGCGATTCTGCCATCGAACTGGGATTGGCGTTGTAGGTATCGATCACGAAAACCTTCCCATCTTTTTCCAAAACCTGTGATCGCATATTGGTGGGCTGATAATTTTCGATAGCCGCTTTTATTTTTTCAAAATCGACCCCAAAATGAAACCCTAAACTGGCAGCAGCACAAAGGTTGGTAAAGTTGTAGCGCCCCGTTAAATGCGACTGTGCTTCATCACCATTCCAGCTTAAACCCACAAAATTCTGATTGGCAAATGACTCAAAATAATAATCTGAAGATGGCGTACCAAAGGTGATCTTGTTGTCGTAATCTATTGTTTTTTCCACCTGAATCGGATCATTTTCGTTAACCAAAATGGTTTGTTTATGGCTTCTTAAGTAATCGTACAATTCGGATTTTCCTTTAATAACACCTTCAAAACCACCAAAACCTTCTAAATGTGCTTTTCCAAAATTGGTGACATAACCAATTGTCGGTTGTGTAATTTTGCACAAAGCTTCAATTTCTTTTTGATGATTGGCACCCATCTCCACCACCGCCATTTGATGATCAGCATGGATGGAAAGCAACGTAAGCGGAACACCAATATGGTTGTTCAGATTACCCAAAGTGTATTGCACCAAAAACTTCTCCGAAAGTACCGCATGCATAATTTCCTTCGTGGTGGTTTTGCCGTTGCTTCCCGTTAATCCAATAATAGGGATACTTAATCTTTGTCGGTGAAACGCAGCCAACTCTTGCAGAAAAACGAGTGTTGAAGGAACATAGAAAATATTCTTTTCTCTATTCTCGAATGACTTCTGCTCGACAATTACCGCCAATGCACCTTGAGCAATAGCATCCTCTGCCAAAGTGGCGGCATTAAAATTTTCACCGGAAAAAGCGAAGAAGATAGCTCCATTCTTAATTTTTCTACTGTCGATGGTTACTGCGGAAGACCGCACATAGATGGGATAGAATTGTTCTGCATTCATGATTCAAAAATAAAAAATCCTTCTCCAAATAGAGAAGGATTTTATCAATATTTTAACTAAAGTATTTATCTTTTGGTTCTGCCTTTTCCGGTAGACTTTGCATCCTGAGCAACACGGAAGCCCACCCAGCCAAATGCCTTTCCTTCGTCGCGGTATCTTCTTTGTCCCGGATCGAGCCAATACGCTCCGTCCAGCCAAGAACCACCTTTAATTACACGTACTTCATTTGATACTCTTGTTGTTCTTGATTGTTGATCTTTTTGAAGAATAACTCGCCCTCTTTCATCAACAACAAAACGTTTTCTTTTTGAGTTGTACATGTTGTAACCTGCAGTCGTACTATCTTCTGCTCTGCCATAGCCGGCATCAAGCGAAGATTGGAAGTCACCATCCCTGAAATTTCTATTATCAGCAACAACTGTTCTTTCGTACTGGCCGGGAAGCCCTTTGTACACTAACCTTCCGTCAGCTAAGGTATCGTATTTTACAGCATCAATTTTCTTCACAGTTCCATCTGCATTTTTTACCACTTCCTGAGAAACATTTCCTCTATAGTAGTTAAAATCGCTTGCTTCTTCATCGATAATTGGTCGATAGACATCAGCAGTCCATTCTGCCACGTTACCAAACATTCCGAAGATTCCAAGATTATTGGATGGATATTGTTTTACATCAGAAGTGGTTGGTGAACCGTCGTTTTTCCAACCGGCAACACCAGAGTAGTCACCTTGACCCATTTTAAAATTCTCAAGATACATGCCTCGGTTTCTACCTTTGGTACCTTTCAACTGTTCAATTTCTGGTTTTTTATTCATGTAGAGATTATACTCTCTGTCTTTTTGCATTCCTAAAGCGGCAAATTCCCATTCCACCTCGGTAGGTAACCTGAACTTTTCAACTACACCAGCGGTTGCATTTCTGTTGGCTGCCGCAATACGTTGATTACTGGTTTTAATTCCTGATTTTTGTTTTAATCGTTGCTGATTAACGTACGCCTCCATTTCCGGATCATTGCCCTTAAACTTATCAAGGTTAAATGCATTGGCGCCCTGATTATTAGCATCGTTGCTATAAAAATCTTTTGAAATAATTCCCTGTTCCATTAAAGCTTTCTCGTTGGCACGATCAGTTAACCAATCGCAATACCTTGAGGCCTGCAACCAAGAAACACCCACTACAGGGTAATAATCGTATTCCGGTCTTCGGAAATAGGTTTCTGCAAAATCGTTTCTGGATAGTTTATTATTCCACACCAATGTATCTGGCAAAGCTCCAGAGTAAATATCTTTAAAACTAGGATCGGACGGAGGGAAAACAAATTTCAACCAAGTTACATATTCGCGGTATTCGTAATTGGTAATTTCTGTTTCTCCTATAAAAAATGCACTTACCTGCATTCTTCTGGGGGTGTTGTTCCAGTCGTGCATCACATCGTCTTTCACAAGACCCATGGTAAAGGTACCACCTTCTACATACACCATTCCAGGCCACCCTTTTTGTTTTTGCTGTTTTCCTGTAAAAAACCAACCCTTTTGATCATTGGGTTTCCAGCCAGTTTTGCTGGTAAAACGTTTCGTACCGCCGCCTTTCTTAGAGTTTCCACCTCCGCCACAGCTTACAAGAAAGATTGTTGAGCTTAACGCTAAAATAGAAAACAACTTCAGTTTACTCATAATAGATCGTAATATTTTCAAAGTACAAAGAAAAAATAATTTATTTAATTAATCAAATTATGTATTGATTTTTTTGCAAAACGCCTTTAAATTAATTTTATTGCCTACTCATACCATTTATTATTTATTTTCGTTTAATTTGTAACCTGAAAAAATGCAATCCATGAAAAGACTTTCGACTCTTTTGTTTTCGCTATTTCTTGTTCACCTCCTTTATTCACAAAACATTACAATAGATTGGGAAGGGACTAAAACAATAGATTACGAAAGCACCAAGTTCCGAGTTCCTTCCATTAAAAACGGTTTTTCTTTTGAGAACGGAAGTGTATTTTACCGTTCCATGGAAAATTATTCCGGTACAGACCAAAAGATCAGCAATCTGGTGTGGGAAAGAATCTCCGAAAGAGAACTGGTGGAACTAAGCCCCTCTTCTGTGCCTACCAACGAAATTGCAGAGGTTGGCTATTATACAGATCCTTATACCCAAAATAAAAAAACCAATATTTTCGTTTCCGTACTTAAAAATGATAAAGGTAATCTGTACCGTCTGCGTTCTTTCTCTATAGGAAACAGTGGTGCATTAGAAAAAAACAGCTATGCCCGATATTTGGGTACCACTGAAAACCCACTGAAAAATGGTGGTTTTTACAAGATTAAAGTTAATAAATCAGGAATATTTAAGATTACGGCTAAATTCCTCCGTGATAATGGTATTAACCCATCCAGTATCAATCCTAAAAACTTTAGAATATACGGGAACGGTGGCTTAGCGCTGCCTGAGTATAATAATGACACCCGCTTTGCCGCTTTGCAAGAAAATGCCATACAGGTAGTGGGTGAAGAAGATGGTGTGTGGAATGATGATGACTATGCCCTTTTTTATGCACAAGGTCCCAATGGCTACAATGTTTATAAAACCTCCGGAAATACCAACGGAAACGGAAACCGACGAATTGAAACGAGAACTGACAACTCTAGAAACTTCGTCAATATTTATGAAGATTATGCCTATTATTTCATCAATTTTAACATAGGCCCCGGAAAACGAGTGCAGGAAGCGGACCAGCCAACCAACACGAATGTTTTCAACCGCTACGACGAGTACCAATATCTGAATGAAGAAAAATTCAATCCTTTGAAAGTAGGAAGAATTTGGCTGGGAGATGTATTTGCCAACCGAACAGTGTCATTTACTACCAAATCACCAATTCAACCGGAAGACGTTATTAAGTACCGAACGAGAGTGGTTGCATACGAATCGGATAAAAATGTAATTTCGATGACTTTCACCGGACAAAGCCCCAATACGGTAACGATCCCAGTAAACGAAAAGAAGATCTATATCACCCAGGTTTTCGACGGAACGGCGACGAATCTTCAGGGCAACCAGCTGAGTTTTGCTTACGAAGCCAATACCTCAGTGAATCCTAACGGAAAATTTTACTTTGATTATGCAGAAGTACAGTATCGCGAGGATTTAAACTACAACAATTCGCAATTTAACTTCCGAAGATATGACGTGGATGAAGGCAGCGGAAATTTATACACCTTTACTGTCTCAAATGCCTCATCATTCGATCAGGTGTGGGAAGTATCTGACACTACCAATGCCAGAAGAAAAGTGAATAAGGCGGGAAGCGGTTCTACGTTTAGTTTTGGATATGTGGCTACAAGCAATGATTTTGTGAATGAATTTGTTGCATTTAAAAATACAGAAGGGTACGATCCGGTTTTTGTAGGGCAAGTTGCCAACCAGGATTTAGCAGGTTTAGCGAATATAGATTATGTGATGATAACCGCACCCGAAATGATGGGAAATGCCCAGCGGTTGGCCAATATGTACCAAGGAAAGTACAATGTTGCCGTTGTGGATGTCAACAAAATTTACAACGAATTCAGCAGTGGAGGAAAAGATGTAACAGCCATCCGTGATTTTTTCACCAAGCTAAATTCACCAAGTGGCAAGCTAAAATATGCATTTATTCTAGGTGATGGATCGTACGATTACAAGGGTAAAAATTCTCCCGGATCCGATGTTGTTTCTTCTTATGAAAGTGAAGAAAGTGGCGACTATTCTAATTCTTTTGTAACCGACGACTATTATGTAATGACATCGCCACAAGGCGTCGGAACTACATCCATCGCAAGTCTACTGCCCGATCTTCCGATTGGCAGGTTGCCTGCATCCAACGTTTCAGAAGCCAAACTGCTAATAGACAAAACGCTGGCGTACAATAATGCGCTTCCCGGTCAATCGAGCCCTTTTGGTGAATGGCGCATGAAACTTGATTTTATTGCTGATGATGATGCAGATAGTGGCACACCGTTCCACAATACCATGAACAATGCCATCATCAAGGCAGAGATGGAAAATGGATCACCGACACCTAACCTGCCGCCCACCGTCTATCAAAACAAAAAACCGGAGTATAATATCCGGAAACTCTACTTAGATGCATTTCCGGCAGAAACCTCATCTGGTGGACAAAGATATCCTCAGGTAAACCAGGCCATTTCTAATGATATGGGCAACAGTCTGTATTATTTCTATTTCGGACACGGCGGTATCAATGGTTGGGCACAGGAAAGAATTCTCACGCTCAACATGATTCAGAACTTCAACAACTTTAATAATGTCTATAGCCGCTTTCCGTTGGTTTCAACCATTACCTGTGAATTTACCTTGTGGGATGATCCGGATACCTTCTCCGCAGGCGAGCAGGTACTGAAATCCAAAACCGGTGGCGCAACGACCATGATTACTTCCAGCCGCGCGATTTATGTGGATTTTGGAGAAAGATTTACCGACTTACTCACTAAACGCGTTTTTGCTTTGAACAATGACCAATTCGACGCGCTAGGTGATGCTTTGCTGAAAGCTAAAATTGACAAAGGCCCTCATTCCGATCATCTGAAGGTAAATTTTCTGGGTGATCCTGCAGGCCGGCTAAGCCGCCCAAAAAGGTTGCTTAAAATCGATAATATCGAATCGCCGGTTCCCAACCAACTTCGCGCACTAGATTTTGTCAAAATTACCGGTCACATTACCAAAGAAGACGGCTCAATCAATGAAACGTTTAACGGCAGAGTTGTCATCAATATATTTGATAAGAGAGTAACGAAAACCACGCTCAATAACGACAATTCACCCAGGATGAATCCTAAACTTACCTTTACGGAAGAATTAGGGCCAATTGTAAAGGCATCGGGAACAGCAACCAACGGTATTTTCACCGTTGAATTTTATGTTCCTAAAGACATCAACTATACCTTAGGCACGGGCAGACTGCTGGCTTACGCCGACAACAAAGTATTTGATGTATTTAACAATCAGGAGCAACAAATTGGAGGCATTAATCCAAACGGAATTAACGATAACCAACCACCTGCAGTGAAACTTTACATGAACAATACCAATTTTGCTGATGGAGGTATTACGAATCAAAACCCTACGTTGCTGGCTTGTGTAACAGACGATAAGGGAATCAACTCGACCGGCTCTGGTATTGGCCATGATATTACGGTGGTATTAGACGGTAAAATTATTGATACCATTGTGCTGAATGACTTCTACTTCTCGGGAGAAGGAAACGGATGCGTCAATCCCTCCCTCGCCGATTACCAGAAGGGAAATATCAGCTACCCTTTCCGTAACCTCTCGCCAGGACCTCACCAATTGGCTTTCAAAGTTTGGGACATTAACAATAATTCTAGTTCTGCTACGTTAAACTTTATAGTGAAAGATGAAAGCGAGCAGGCCTTAACCGTTAATAAACTCCTGAACTGGCCCAATCCTTTCACCAGCAAAACGTACATCCAGTTCGAGCATAACTGCAACGACATTCTGGATGTTAATGCACAAATTTATACCATTACGGGCAGGTTGGTGAAAACCATCAGTACGTCGGTAACAGCAGAACCCTTTTTACAAGGATTCCGCACACCAAAAACTGCGATTGAGTGGGATGGCAAAGACGACTTTGGTGATGCAGTAGGCAAAGGAACATACATCTTTAAAATAAATGCGAGGAGCCAAAACCAAGAGAAATGTAAAGGCAGCGCCACCGCAGTTGAGAAGATGGTTTTATTAAGATAATAAAAATAAAAAGTATAAACAAAAAAATTGACTTTATGACATTGACTAAAAAACTCTTTTTAGCTGTTGGATTTGGAGTGGGAATTGCCGCAAATGCACAGGTAGGCGATATTCGACCTGTACTCACCGGCGCACCTTTCCTAAGAATTTCGCCAGATGCAAGAGCCGGAGGTATGGGAGATCAGGGTGTAGCCACTACTTCCGATGCATTTTCGCAGTTTTGGAATGCGGCAAAATACCCATTTAGCAAAACCACTTCTGCCATTGGTGTAAATTACACGCCTTATATGAGTAAACTCACCAACGATGTGTTTCTGCTGTATGCTTCCTATCACCAATTTTTAGGGGATGAGGAAAGATCAACTCTTTCTGCAAGTATTTATTACTTTAATATGGGTGAAGTGGAACTTACAAAACTTTCAGCAGGTGGGAACAGTTTTGAACCGGGTGGTACTGCAAAACCCAACGAATTCTCCATCGATGTTGCTTATGCCTTGAAGTTATCCGACACCTACTCTATGGCGGTAACCGGACGTTTTATTCGTTCTGATTTGTCGGGAGGTTTTGGCTCGGACAATACGTTGAAACCGGCCAATACTTTTGCAGTAGATGTTTCAGGTTACTACCAATCGCCAAAGCATACCAGCATCAACGAATTTGAAGGAAGAGCTAGAGCAGGTTTCTCTATCCAAAACCTAGGCCCAAGATTAGATTATACTGGTGATGAAGAATCCAGATCTTATCTGCCGACCATGGCAAGATTAGGTGCCGGATACGACCTTTTTATCGATGACCTTAATCGCGTAGGATTAAACTTTGAAGCTTCTAAAATCCTTGCTCCCGGTCCGGATGAGAAAGGAGTTATTCCTAACGTGGGACCCATGGAGGGAATTGGCAAATCGTTCAGCAACCCAAAAAGTATTATGATGAGCGGCGCATTGGAGTATGAGTACGACAACGCATTTGCAGCAAGAGCCGGGTATTTTCACGAAAGTGCTGAGCAAGGAGGACGGCAATATGCAACTGTAGGTGTTGGTTTAAAATACCAGTCTTTTGGGCTTGATTTATCATACCTGATCAATACCTCTAAAATTAACTCTGCTTTAGATAATACGCTCCGTTTTGGTTTAACCTGGAATATTGGTGAAGATTCATCCAATGCGCAGGATTATTAATCATGGATTAAGTTAAATGAACTTATCACAAAGCAGTGCAGATCTTTAAATTTGCACTGCTTTTTTTTAACCTCTACTTGTTTTACTGCAAAAAAAAGGAGTCTGCTCTGTGCAAACTCCTTTTAATTGTTGATGAATAGTTTATTCAGCTTTTGGTGTAAATCCGTCTTCGCTCAATTCGCGATGTACATAATCGGCCTTCATTTCGGCTTCATAATCTACTTTTTCATGATGACCCATTCTTCTTAATAAGGAATCCATTAATGAATAAACAACGGGTACAATGATTAATGTGAGGAACAATGAGGACAAAAGCCCACCGATAATCACCCATGCCAAACCGTTGTTCATTTCGGCTGCAGCACCTTTAGCCAATGCAATAGGCAGCATCCCGAAAATCATTGCAATGGTGGTCATCAAAATCGGACGAATCCTTGCATGGTTGGCCTGGATCAATGCATCATGTGTATTTTCACCAGCTGCTTTTCGCATATTGGTAAAATCCACCAACAGGATTGCATTTTTTGCCACCAAACCAATCAACATGATCATCCCCAAAATGGTAAAGATATTGAGTGAATTACCCGTAAGCGCGAGAATCCAGAAAACTCCAATCATTGCCAGCGGAATAGAAAACAGTACCACAAACGGATAGGCGAAACTGTCGTACAGCGATACCATAACCAGATACACTAAAACAATGGAGGCCAAAAGGGCGATACCCAAGGTTCCGAATCCTTCTTCTTGGTTTTCCATATCTCCACCCCATTGGTAATTAATTCCTGCTGGAGGTGTATTTTTAAACTGATCAGCCCATTCTTTAGCCACATCGCCAATTGGTCTGCCCACTGCTTTTGCTTTCACTTTTACTGCTGGCGACTTATCTCTTCTTTCAAGAAGACTTGGTCCGGCACTTAAATTTACATTGGCAAACTGAGACAATCGCACCTCTTCACCCGCATTATTGATGAAAATTAGATTGCGTACATCATCGATCGATTTTCGACTGTTGTCATCAAACCGGATATCAATATCATATTCATATTCGCCTGCACGGAATTTTCCGTCAGTATTTCCGTTGAAAGCAGTTTGCATGGTTTTACCTACAGAAGAAAGGTTGAGCCCCACTGCAGACATCTTATCACGATCAACTTCTACCCGAATTTCCGGGCTTCCAGCTTCTGCAGAAAGTTCCACATCGGCCGCACCGGGAATTTTTCTCAAAAGATCTGCAATTCTGGCAGCTTCTTTTCTTGCGGATGCAATATCGGGACCGGTAACAGCCAATTCTATAGGTGACCCCTGAGCTCCCATCAAACCAATTGGTGCCGTTTTGAATTTTACACCTGTGTATTTGCTTTCGAGATCACGTTTTACTTTTGCTGAGTAAATGGTGGTTTTATCGGCACGATGATCCTGATCGACCAAAATCACCTGAATTTCTGACTGATAGGGAGTTGCTTGCGAAGCTCCAAAACCTCCGGATTGCTGCCCAACGGTGGTAATCAAATTAACAACTTCGGGTTGGTCTCTCAGGTATTTTTCCACATTCAGTGTTACCTGATTGGTTCTTTCAATAGAAGCATCTTTAGGCAATTCGATCTGTACCAGAAACTGCCCACGATCTGTACTTGGGAAAAATTCTCCACCAATAAAGCCAAAAGCCACAAACAGAGAGGAACCGATCAACAATAAAAAGGTTGCCGCTATGGTTAATATTTTTCTCCATTTGTTTTTCAGAGACCATTCTAAAAGCCCGGTAATCCAATGGGTGAAATCATCAATCATTCTTTCGAACCAAAGAATAAATCGCTGGAAAATATTTTTCCCTGTAAGATGCTCCAGTTTACCAAACCGCGAAGAGAGCCACGGGATGATGGTGAAGGAAGCCAGTAATGAGAACATGGTTGCAATAACGACCGTGACACAAAACTGTGCTAAGATATTGGCAGCAAGCCCTGAACTCATGGCAATTGGAAGGAAAACCACCACAATAACCAAAGTAATCGCTGAAACGGTGAATCCAATTTCTGATGCTCCGTCGTATGCAGCTCGAATTTTACTTTTACCCATTTCCATATGGCGGTAGATATTCTCTAATACCACAATTGCATCATCCACCAGAATCCCTACAACTAGCGATAGCCCTAATAGTGTCATCAAATTAAGGGTATATCCAAAAAAATACATGCCAATGAAAGTGGCTATAAGCGAAGATGGAATAGAAACCATCACAATAAACGAGTTTCTTACGCTGTGTAAAAATAGAAGCATCACCACCGCTACAAGAATAATTGCAAGAAACAAGTCTTTAATCACGTGGTCGGCAGCATCCAAAGTAAATTTACTGGAGTCGTCCACAACTTGCATTTTTATATCATTCTGCACATAGTCTTTTTCAATTTTTTTCAGGGCAGCCCTCACATTTTCGGATACTGCTACAGCATTGGCATCCGATTGCTTCATCACCTGAACAAGAATGGTAGAATTCTGATTGTACCGGGCAACTTTGGACACATCTTTTTGCGTATCCAATACCACAGCTATATCGGAAAGTCTTACTTGTGCACCCTTCTTTTGAGAAATCACCAAATTGTTAAGCTGCTCAACAGTTTGATATTTTCCTGAGAGACGAATGGTGGAAGAAGATTCTCTGGTTTTCACACTTCCCGTAGGGAAATCGAGATTAGAACTTAAAATAGCTTGTTGCACCTCACCAATCGAAAGCCCATAACCCTGAATTTTCTGACGATCAATATTGACCTGAATTTCCCTTGCCTGACCCCCTACAAGGTTCACCTGTGCAACACCATTCACACGGGAAAGGATGGGTTTGATTTTCTTATCCAGTAAATCATACAAATCCTTATTATTCATTTTAGAACTGGTGACACTGGTCGTAATAATCGGTAAATCCGACAAGGAGAACTTGTTGAGCGATGGCGTTTTGGCATCATCCGGCAGGTTGGATATGATGGCATTTACTTTTCTCTGTGCATCGTTAAGCGAGTAATTCATATCTACCCCCTGATTCAGCTGCACCATTACCACCGAGAGCCCTTCATAAGAGCTGGATTCTACTTTTTTAACGTTTTCCAGCGAGCCAACGGCATCTTCAATCTTTTTGGTAACCGAGTTCTCTACTTCACTTGGGGATGCTCCCGGATAAACGGTAGAAATCGTAATTACGTTGATCTCAAACTTGGGGACCAACTCGTATCCCATGAAGGAATAACTTAAGATTCCGCCCAAAGTCAGCAATGTAAAAAGTACAATGATGATGGACGGTCTTTTAATGGATATTTCTGCTAACTTCATGAAATGCTATTATTTAATAATATTAATTTTTGAACCGTTGTTGAGGTTAATCTGCCCGCTGGTAATCACCTGTTGTCCTTCATTCAGTCCGGAAATAATTTCTACTTTATCACCATAAATTTTTCCTACGGATACCTTGATGAGCTTGGCAACGCCGTTATCTGCCACAAATATCTGTCCGGAATTAACACCATCCACAAAGGCACTGGCAGGAATCACCAACATGCTCTTGTTTTCTGCACCATTATTGGTATTGAATAAGGCAGAAGCATACATCCCGGCTTTCAGTGCGCCATCATTAGCTACCTCAATTTCAACAGGAAAATTCAACGAATTATCGGCTTTGGGCGCGATGAAACTGATTCTTCCGGAATACGTTTTATCAGGCAATGCATTAACGGTAACATTCACCGTCTGCCCCACCTGGATTTTACCCACTTGGCTTTCATCCACCAAAACACTTAGCTTAAGGGTATTGATGTTCACAATATCGAACATTTGAGTACCTGGCGCCACCACAGATCCGGGTTCAATATATCTTTTGTTCACAATTCCTGAAATTGTTGCTCTAACGTTGGTATCGTTCACACGAATATCCTGCGCACGAACAGCGGCTTGAGCATTTTTCAATTGCAATCTGGAATTATCAAGCTGTTGTTTGGTAACACCACCTGTTTTAAAAGCATTTTCGTACCGCTGGTTGTCGATAATAGCGTTCTGCAGGTTATTTTTGGCATGCGTCATATCCACTTCAATGGCATCTTTTTTAATGATGGCAAGGGTTTGTCCTACCCCTACTCTTGAACCTTCAGTTACCATCACCCGTACAACTCTTCCGGAAATCTCCGAAGGAAAACTGAGCTCTTGTTTGGGCAGGAAAGTTCCATTGGCACCGTAATCAGTATTGATGAATTCTCTTTTTGTAGTAATTGCATTCACGTTAATTTTCTCTACCTGTTTGGCCACTTCGGCAACATCTGCTTCCTGCTTCTTTTTGTTGTTGAAGATGGTATATAATACTGCGGCCAATGCAACAGCTGCTGCGATATAGATTAGAATTTTCTTCATGTTGGTTGTTCTATGGTTGTTGTAGTGTATTGATTTGTCCTTTGGCTTTAATTAGTTTAATCTCGGCCAGTTTATAATCGAGTAAAGAGTTGGCATAATTTTGTTTCGCCTGGGTGAGCGCATTTTGAGCATCCAGTAATTCCGTAAGATTGGCTAATCCGTACTGATAATTAGATTTTGTGTTGGATTCTACCCGCTCGGCTAGCGCCACATTGTCCTTCATACTTTGCAGACTGATTAATGAGTTTTCAATATTGCTTACTGCATTTTTATAATCCAAATCAAGTCCTAATTTAGTGCTGGCAATATCCTGATCCAGCGATTCGATGTCGATTTGTGCCTGTGCTATTTTGGCTTTGGTTTGCCCGCCGGTAAAAATGGGTATTTTAATCGCTAAACCGATGGATGAAAAATCGCTCCAGTTGGTACCGTCTTTCTTTCCCGAAAAATAAGGAAAACTGTTGCCCAAACCTTGCCATCCGTAATTAGCGGTAAGCCCTACTGTAGGATACAAATAGGCCTCTGTTGCCTGTTTGTTGAACTGAAGCAACTCTCTTTGTTTATTGAGCACTTTCAGCTCGCTGCGCTGATCAAGATCTGCAGTTTGGTTCAACAGCTGAGGTTGCGGCTCTATATTTTTTTCTTGCAGTTCAATAGCGGTTTCAATAGGAATGCCCATATAAAACTTCAATGCATTTTTAGAAAGTTCTACCGCATTGATGAGCTGTTGCCGGCTGGCAGAAATATTGGCCAACTGCACATTGGTCCTGTCCAGATCGATTGCTTTTGCAAGACCATTGTCCACAAGACTTTTAATGATATTGCGAACCTTTTCTGTATTTTGGTAACTGGCAACAATGGTATTAAGATTTTCTTCCTGAACAAAAACACTGTAATAAGCGGTAGCCACGTTCTCAATAAGCTGCTCGTTGGTTAGCTCAGCATTAAGAACATAAAATTCGCGGGTTGTTTTCGCTGCTTTCAGCCCTGTAAAAACACGCTGATCAAAAATATTCTGGTAGAGGGTCACCGAATTCGAGGATTGCCATTTGGTACCAAAAGTTACCGGGATCAGTTCGCCCGGCTTCCCCATCAATTCGCCCGGTAAAACGCTTGTTTGAAGAATTGGGTTATAACTGTTGTTGATGGCAGCGCTGATCTGCGGTAATGCTCCTGCTTTGGCTTCATTAATTTTGTACTCGGCTTTTTTCACTTCCAAGGAGGCCTTTTTAGCTTCCGCCTTGTTCTTCAGTGCCTGCGCAATAGCTTCCTTAAGCGAAACTTGTTGCTGAGCAGACACCATGAAAGAGCCGAAAACCATTGCAGAAGCGCTGAGCAAAAATTTCAGTTTTGTTACAGTGCTTGGTTTTCTGTTCATATTGATTGTTTATTTTTCATTAGTTATAGACGAGCGAGTTGTGAAAATACTCTATCGTACCTGTTAATTTTTAAAAAGAATGTTCATAATAATACTCTTTCTATCGGAAATAATCTGGTCAAAATCCTGATTGCTTATTTTGAGTTTTTCGGTAAGCAAAGGCCGCACCGCACTCGGAAACATAAGTAATGATGCCAGATTGATCACAAACTGTATCGGATCCATTTGATCAACACGACCTTTTACCATTTCCTCTTCAAGATTCTTGCAGAAGCGTTTCAACACCTCATCATCTACCGGGATTTCATTTTCGCAACAACCCCGATTCATCTGCATAACGATATAGGTTTCCAGGTAAGGATATTTTAAACTCGCATTAAGACTGTTTTCTATATACCTTTCAACCTTTTCACGAAAAGGCAGTTTGGAATTATCAATGATTACCGATTTGCTTTTTTCTGCCTCCTTTGCCTCCTCGAAAACAATGTTCATCAGATTATCGCGTGACCGGAAGTAATAATTGATCAATGTTCTGTTAACCCCTGCAGCGTCCGCAATTTCTTGTGTAGTGGCATCAAACTTCCCCTCAACAAAAAAAAGCTTCATAGCCGTTTCTTTGATGAGCTCTTGGGTTAATTCTTTCTTCTCTACCAGATTTGACATTTTTATTTAACAAAATTGTCAACAAAAGTAGATAAAAGATTTTCAATGGCAAAATCCACAACAAAAAAACTCCTTTCGGGGGAGTTTCTTTTATGGGGTACAATTATATTTCTTCCAAACATTCCAAGATAATTTTGCATCCTTCGTGAATTTCTTCTGTGCTTAAAGTCAGCGGTGGGGAAATCCTGAGGAATTCGTTGCGATACAGCTGCCAGAAAACAATCAACCCTTTCTCCATGCATCTTTTGGCAACCTCCAAAGTGTAATCTGGTGACCCCAAATTTAAAGCAAGCATCAAACCTCGGCCATTGATCTGCTTAATTTTAGGATGTACCAGAAGCTGACGAAAGAGGAGTTCTTTTTCTTCTACTTTTTGCATTAATCCACTATCAAGGACTTCTTTCAGGGTAGCGTAGGAGGAAGCTGCAATAAGTGGATTTCCTCCAAAGGTTGTAATATGCCCCAACTTGGGCGCATAAGAAAATGTTTCCATGATGGACCGTGAACTCATAAATGCACCCACCGGAACGCCACCTCCCATTCCTTTACCCATCACCAAAATGTCGGGCACAATACCGTAATGCTCAAATGCGAAAAGCTTACCGGTTCTTCCGAATCCTGGCTGAATCTCGTCCAGAATTAAAAGAGCGCCCACTTCCTCGCATCTGTTTTTTAGTTTTTTGAGGTAGTCGTTTTCAGGAACCAAAAAGCCCGCCGCTCCCTGAATGGTTTCCAGAATAACACAGGCGGTTTTACGGGTAATCTGGTTTAAATCTTTTTCATCATTAAAGTTGATGAAGCTAATCAAAGGCAATAGCGGACGAAATTCTCTTTTATGATACTCGTTGCCCGAAACCGATAAAGCGCCATGAGTATTGCCGTGGTAAGAGTTTTTGAAGGAAACAATCTCTTCCCTTCCCGTATATCTTTTGGCCAACTTCAAGGCACCGTCAATCGCTTCTGCACCAGAGTTGACCAGGTATGTCATTTCCAGTGGTTCTGGTGTGGCTTCTGCCAACAACTTACAGAGTTTTACCGGCATTTCCTGTGCATATTCGCCATACACCATTACATGCAAGTACTGATCAACCTGCTTTTTAATGGCTTCCACGATTTTGGGATGGGAATGTCCTAAGGTGTTGGCCGAAACGCCTGCTACGAAATCGAGATAACGCCTGCCGTCGGTGCCGTAAATATAACTACCTTCTGCTTTCTCCACTTCGAAACCTGACGCAAATGGCGTTGTCTTCGCCTGAAACTTAAAAAAATCGTCCTTCAACATTACTTTGTCAGTATTTAAAAATTTTTAATCCCGTTCTTAAATGAAATTTTTTGCGCCATCAATTTACTTCCTCGTCCTTTTGGGCTTTTTGGCTTCTTCTTTCGCCTTTGCATCATTGACTGCCTTCTGAGCTTCGTCGTAAAGTTTATCGTCGGATTCATACTTTACTTCCTCATAATCTGGGGTATCCAGGAATATATCTTGCCACTTGCGGGGTCTATCCTTGGTATTCCAATTAAAATCCGGGAAAAATCTTTTCTCACGGGAGATCATGCTCATTGGATAAATATCCGTGTTGGCACCCACGTTGCACGAAATGATCTGAACTTTGCGACCTTCAAACTCAGCTTCTATGGTTCCACATGTGGATAGCGATACGCCTATTCTTTCTACTTCTTTGGTCTTTTCATTCTGGTCGTCGGCATAAGTTATCGCTTGTGCATTACCAATCACTTTAGCAAGTTTCACCTCGTTTTGATCATAATACACAATCATCAACTTACCTTTCACCTGATTAAATTCGTCCTTCATGTTGAGTGAGTCGGCTTTACTGATGGCAAAGGCATTACCCACCACTTTCAGCGAATCGATAAATTCTTTTTCGGTATCGAAATAAGCTTCAATTTTGTCGCCGGTAATTTGCTTTTCGCCACTCCATGCGATTGGTTTCCCAAACAGATGCATAATACCGTCGGTTTCATTAAAACTTAAAGAATCTGCCCGCAACTGAATGTTCGACTTAAACATTCTTGCTTTGCGATAACCACGAAGAAAACTTCGTTTAAGAAGCGGGTTGTGCTCGTCCACTTTTTGATAGGCCAATAATCGTTGCGCTGAGAAATACATGGAATCTTTCTCTAATATTTTTACTGCGTACGGCTTCTCGGTCATCATCGCAGAATCTTTTTTCTCATAGATCTCGCCGTAGCCACCTTTCATATAGCGGTTTTCTTTAGGATCGCGCAGGGTAACATTTCCTTTTGCTTTCCCAAAACCGGTAATTTGATTAAAGTACATATCGTCTCCGGTGAGCACTTTTCCATTATAATGGATTCTAGAGTTTTTCTTAAGGTACACCTCTTTAGAATTCATGTTATACGATCCTTTTTCCGTATAGACGAGGTTTGCAGGATTTTTCTTATTGATGATGGTGGTAGGCCCGAAAAAATCTGCTGTATTGGTAATTTGATTTTGTTTGATATTAGTTCCATCAACCGTGTAATCAGGGTTGTTGATTTTCACATTACCAGTAAAATCAATCATTCGGGTGTTCAGATCATAGGTGGCCGATTGGGTGTACATCGTATTATTAGCATCCGAAATAGTGCCGCCAGTATTGAAATAGGCATTGTTAGAAACCCTGTCGTAATACATGGTTTCTGTCTTTATGGTTTGATGAGGATCGGTAAGTACTACATTTTTGCGCGCAATTCCTTTTTGGGTATTGCCATCGTATTCCATTTCTCCAGAAGTGATGACCGAGCCGTCTGCATTTTGAAGTTTTACATTGCCAATGGCTTTCACAAAATTTTGTTCTTCGTAGAAGATGACTTCATCTGCGGTAAGCAAAGAGCCCTGATGTTGGAATTGTACATTTCCCGAGAAAAAAGGGTTGCCATTGTAACGATCCGGAACTTTCTGGAAAAAATCGGAGTGGATAAGGCGCACTTTCTCGCCTGGTTTGGCATTGGCCTGCGAGTTAAAATAAGGATCTTTCACCAAAGGATCTTTCGGCTGCGTATTGATCTGCGCCCAAACATTGGCACCAATCAGCAGAAAATAAAGAATTAAATTCCGCATTAATCTTTTTTGGTTCCGTAAAAATACAGTGAGTGCGAATCAATATTTACACCAAATGCACTTTCAATTGCTTCCTTAATCCCCTGAATACGTGGATCGCAAAACTCAATAATTTCCTGGATTTCTTTATCTGAATCTTTTTTATAGATCACCAAATGATCGTGCTGCTTGTCAAAATAAGATTTCTCGTATGACGAAGAAGTCAGCGTTTTTTCTCCAAACTGGTGTTTACGGATAAGCCCTGCATCTAAGAAAATTTCGATGGTATTATAGATTGTCGCTTTAGAAACATGGTATTTTTTCTGCATCATCAGCAGGTACAGATCATCCACATTAAAATGGTGATCCATGTTGTAAATTTCTTCTAAAATAGTATATCGCTCGGGAGTATTCCGAAAACCTTTTTCCTGAAGGTATTGCTTCAGTACTTCTTTTATCGTGGTCAGGTTAAGTTTTTTCTGTTTTGTATCCATTGTTGTGAATAAACGACAAATTTAATGAAAATTTTCGGGACTGATCCTGAATGCACTCAGCAAGTATCTCCTTGTACAGGTTATTGATTAAGCGTCGTAATGCCGAAATGCTACCTGCTGAATTTTATTCGCACCCAGCTTTTGATCCAGCAATGGCGCCGATTCCACCACCACATTATGCGGCGAAACACCCCATGCTTTAAAGTCGTCGCTACCAATGTACTTCACAAAATTATAAATATTGAGGGTAATTTTTTCTTTCACCGTTAGTAAAGTATCGTTGATATAGGTATTGTCAATAATGACATACTTGAGATCCGGCGGGATGTTGTGCGCACGAAGCGACGGATGCGAGCTTCTACTCGGGATGATGCCCTCTTCCATTAAATCGGCCAACACCTGATCGAAATAATCGTTGATGCGGCGGTCAATTTTAAATCCAAGCAGAAAGTTCACCCGATAAATGGTGCCGGGCATAATTTCGTCCACATCATATTTAAAGGTGAACGGATCTTCCTGATTGATGATGTTCAGAATAAAATAATGATCTGCCCTCTTGGGCTGCTTACGCATGATGGAATAGATGATTTTCGATTCGATTTCGCCCTCTCGTTTTGCACGACTCAGAAATGCGAGATTGGTGGCATATTTCGGGATAGACTCGTCCAACTTAAGATCCTTAATGGTGGAGATGTAATCATTCAGCTTAACGAATTTGATGAACTTTGCCTTAATCTGCCGGCCATTAAACCAAGCATACATACATGTCGCAATAAAACCGCCAAGCACCATCGTTAACCAACCGCCATCAAAAAACTTAATAACATTGGCATAGAAAAAGCCCAGCTCAATGAAAAGATAAACCGAAATAAAAACAATTGCCAAATACTTCAGCTTTTTAATTTTACCAATCCAAAAGAAAAGCAAAACGGTGGTCATAAGCATGGTAATTGTGATGGTTAAACCATACGCCGCTTCCATAGACTCGGACCGTTGAAAATACAGCACCACAATAAAACACAACAACATTAAACCATAATTGATTCTCGGGATGTACATTTGTCCTTTCACCCCACTCGGATAATCGATTTGCTGATTAGGCCAAAATGTGACCGACATGGCTTCCGAAAACATGGTAAAAGATCCTGTAATCACCGACTGGCTTGCAATAATTGCCGCTGCTGTTGCAAGAATAACACCTGGCAAAATTGCCCATTCCGGCAAAATACCGAAAATAGGATTAATCCCCTGTTTCACCAAATGATGATGATCTAACAACCATGAACCTTGCCCCAAATAATTGAGGATAAGCATCGCTTTAACGAAAACCCAACTTACCCGGATATTTTTGATACCACAATGCCCAAGATCTGAATATAATGCTTCCGCACCTGTGGTACATAAAAAGACAGCACCCATGATGATAATAGCACTTGGCGAGTGTGTAATGAGGTTGTAGGCATAGTAGGGATTGAACGCCTTCAGGATGTCGATATGATCGAAGATATGTGAAGCACCAGAAATACCGAGCACCAAAAACCATAACACCATGACGGGTCCAAAAAATTTACCAATAAATGCGGTTCCAAATTGCTGCACCAAAAAAACGACAGCAAGAATGATGAGGGTAACGGTTACGACAGGTGTATGAGGATTGAATATTTTCATTCCCTCTACTGCTGACATTACCGTTAAAGAAGGAGTAATGACACTATCAGCAACCAAGGTGGACGCACCTAAAATTGCAATGAGATACAGCCATCTCTTTTTCAGTTTCTTTACCAATGAATACAGCGAAAGAATACCGCCTTCACCCTTATTATCCGCACGTAAAGCAATTACCACATACTTTACCGTCGTTTGCAACGTGAGGGTCCAGATGATGCACGAAAGCGCACCTTCTATGTACTCATCAAATGCTAAAGACGCGCCACCGCCGCTGTACGCATTAACAATGGCTTTCATCACATAGAGCGGCGATGTACCGATATCTCCAAAGACAATTCCTAAAGAAACAAGCACACCTACTGCGGTGAGTTTTTTGGCATTAAAAAGATGGCCGCCTTCTGCAATTCCAGACATTGACAATAGATTTTAAACCTGCAAATTTACAGTAAAATAATTTCGCAGGATCGAATTGGAAAAAAAAGTTTTCGAAACAAAAAAAACTCCCTTTCGGGAGTTTCAATATTATGCTTTTACATACATGGCTTTCTTAAGCTCTTCTTTCACTTTTTCAAGTTTTGGGAACCACTCTGCAAATAAAGCTGCAGAATAAGGAGCCGGTGCGTCCGGAGTAGTAATTCTCTTGATTGGCGCATCCAAATAATCGAATGCTTTTTGTTGCACCATATAAGTAATTTCTGAAGATACGGACGCAAAAGGCCATGCTTCTTCCAACACCACCAAACGGTTGGTTTTCTTCACCGAATTAATAATGGTATCATAATCCAACGGACGAACAGTTCGAAGATCAATCACTTCCACCGAGATTCCTTCTTTTTCCAGATCTTGTGCTGCCTGAATCGCCAATTTCATGATTTTCCCGAAAGAAACCAGTGTAACGTCTTTTCCTTCTTTTTTCACTTCAGCTTTCCCAAGTGGGATGTAATATTCTTCGTCCGGAATTTCCATTTTGTCGCCATACATTTGCTCAGATTCCATAAAGATTACAGGATCATTGTCCTGAATTGCCGTTTTCAGTAACCCTTTTGCATCGTAGGGATTAGAGGGCACCACGACTTTAAGACCGGGACAATTGGCGTACCAAGATTCCAACGCTTGCGAGTGCGTTGCGCCCAACTGACCTGCAGAGGCAGTAGGACCACGGAAAACAATGGGGCAATTCCATTGACCGCCACTCATTTGCCGAATTTTTGCGGCATTATTGATGATCTGATCAATCCCAACCAAGGAGAAATTGAAGGTCATATATTCTACAATCGGCCGGTTGCCGTTCATTGCGGAACCCACTGCGATCCCCGTAAAACCGAGTTCTGCAATTGGTGTATCAATGACCCTTTTCGGACCAAATTCATCGAGCATTCCTTTTGAAGCTTTATAGGCACCATTGTATTCTGCCACTTCTTCACCCATTAAGTAAATTGATTCGTCTTTACGCATTTCCTCGCTCATTGCCTGCGCTATCACTTCACGAAAAGTATATTCTGCCATAACCTGTTAAAAAATTAAGGTACAAAAGTACAGATTTTTTGCCATACTTTTTATGAAATTGGTCATGAAACGCAATGTTTAATATTGTTTAATGCACCAGCCAAATCGCTCAAAAAAAGCAAGACCCACCCAACAATCTGCTTTAGAAATAAATATGAATTATCGGGGTTGAAAAGAAAAAAAAGGTAATCAGCTTCTGATCCACTTCCACAGTTCTTTTGCGCTGGCTTTATTGCCATACATCAGGATGCCGACACGATAGACTTTTGCCGCAATATAAATCATGAGCAGCGTTGAAAAAATCAGTAATACCATGGAAAGTGCAATTTGCCAAACCGGGACACCAAACGGAATTCGGGCAATCATCGCGACCGGCGAGGTGAAAGGAATCATGGAAAGCCAAAAACCAAGCGGACCATCGGGATTGTTCATAATGGTAAAACTTCCATACATCCCTAGCGTTAAAGGAATAATGGCAAACAGCGTAAACTGCTGTGTTTCGGTTTCGTTATCCACCGCTGAACCAATGGCAGCATACATGGAACTATAGAAAACATAACCCAGCAGAAAGAAAACGATGAACACAAAAATAATCAGGGGAAAGTTCATGTCCAGCAAAATATGCGAAACCTCCGTTGCTGTTTGCTGAAAATCAAATTTTTTGATCATCTCCGCGGATTCTGCACTACCAGGAATTTTGGACTGCATTGCTGCGAAACCAGTATTCAGTAACAATGCGCCAATAACTGTCATCGTAATCCAGATCAGGAATTGCGTAAGTGCGACGAAGGTTACCCCTAATATTTTGCCCATCATCAGTTCAAAAGGTTTTACAGAAGAAATGATGATTTCAACTACTCTGTTGTTCTTTTCTTCTAAAACGCTTCGCATCACACGAACCCCATAAATAATGATGAACATGAAAATGGCATACATCAGAACCATGCTGAGACCTGTTTTTACGCCAAAAGATAAACTATCGTCTGCTCCTTTTTCATCGATCACATTTTTGGTTTTTAAGTCAAAGTTTTTATCCAGGTCTTTGAGCTGATTTTCTGAGATACCAAGTGTTTTAATCTTTTCATTTTTAATGATTCTCGACAAATCCTTTACAATCCCCGTTTTGGTATCGAAACCAATTTTTTTATTGATAAGCAGTTGGGTGTTATTCTCTAACTGATCAAAATTATGGTCATCGAGCGCCGGAATAATCAGTAAACCATCAATCCCTTGCATATCTTTGATGGTTTCGGTAAGCGCACGCTCGTTCTGGGCAGGCACAAATACATATCTAGTGGTTTTGCTGCTTTTGAGCTGATGCACAAAAAGCCCACTTTTATCAATGACATTAAATGTGTTCTCGCTTTCGTTGGCTTTGAACATAAATGCGATCAGCGCACCGAAACCAATCATCATTAAAGGTGCGAGAAGCGTAAGAACGATGAAGGATTTTTTCTTAACCTGCGTAAGATATTCGCGGCGGGTAATGAGCAATATATTTTTCATTTTTGAGAAGCTTAAAAAAATAATGGTTGTACTTAATGACCAGAAACAGCGTTGATAAACACTTCGTTCATGCTCGGAATTTTCTCGTCAAATGATCTAATTTTTCCGACTTTCAGTAATTCGTTCAGCAAAATTTGTTGCTCGGTTCCGCTTTTTATTTCAAAAGAGATCAAGCCATTTTCGGTGGAGAAATCGGCAACGCCAAATTGGTCACGGAAAAGCTCAAACCGCTCTGCATCAACATCAGAAATCGTTACGCCAAAGATATTTTTCTTGAATTTTTCGCGCACATCAAAGACTTTCCCGTCCAAGATTTTGCTGGCATTGTTAATTAGTGCTACATAATCGCACATTTCTTCTACGCTTTCCATGCGATGCGTCGAGAGGATGATTGTCGTGCCCTGCTCTTTCAGTTGAAGGATTTGGTCTTTAATTAAATTGGCGTTCACGGGATCAAATCCGGAAAAAGGTTCATCCAAAATCAGCAATTTTGGGCGGTGCAAAACGGTGACTACGAACTGTATTTTTTGCGCCATCCCTTTGGAGAGTTCAGATAATTTTTTCTTCCACCATTGGTCAATCTGAAGTTGCTCGAACCAATATTTAGCTTGCGAGAGTGCATCATTTTTCGACATGCCTTTCAGTTCGCCAAAATACAAAATCTGGTCGCCTACGCTCATATTTTTATACAACCCGCGTTCTTCAGGCATATAACCGATTTGTTTAATGTGCTCAGGATTAAGCAATTGTTCATTAATAAATACCTGACCTGAATCTTGCTGGGTAATCTGATTAATAATCCTGATGAATGTTGTTTTACCGGCGCCATTTGGCCCTAAGAGCCCGTAAATACTGGCTTCGGGCACATTAAGTGAAAAATCGGATAGTGCCAGTTTTTTTCCGGCATTATAGGTTTTGGTTACATGTTCTGCTCTGAGCATTGTAATTTCTTTTGAATATTAGTAAGTGCGACCCATCTATTGTTACAGTTTAAATGGGCTCTTTGCTGCAATCGACGGAAGGGTTTGGTTGAGATGGTTGTTCTAGGCAAACATATTTTGTCTGTAGAAATTTTCGGTTTCTGCAATTACCGCATCCATTTCCTGTAAGGTAAAAACCTCTAAGAACTTCCTGCGAAAATCTTTAAAATGAGGAATGCCACGGAAATAATTACTGTAATGTTGCCTCATTTCAATTAATCCCAGCCGCTCGCCTTTCCACTCGGCGCTCCATTCTGCATGTTGGCGCACTGCTTCCAACCTTTGAGTAATCGTAGGTTCAGGTAAAACTTCACCGGTCTTGAAAAAATGCTTTATTTCATTAAAAATCCAGGGATAACCAATCGCTGCACGACCAATCATTATACCATCGCAATCATACTTTTGTTTATAGAGCAGTGCTTTTTGCGGTGAGTCGATATCGCCGTTACCAAAAACTGGAATTTCGATATTGGGGTTGTTTTTTACTTTAGAAATATAGGACCAATCGGCTTCACCTTTGTACATTTGAGACCGTGTACGGGCATGTATGGTTAAAGCTTTAATGCCTACTTCCTGCAAACGCTCGGCGACCTCCATGATGTTAATTGTGTCGGTATCCCACCCCAATCTGGTTTTTACAGTTACAGGGAGATGAGTTGATATAACGACAGCTTTGGTTAATCGCACCATTAAATCAATATCCTTTAAAACTCCCGCACCTGCCCCTTTGCAAACTACCTTCTTCACGGGACAACCGAAGTTGATATCCACTAAATCGGGCTCTACTGTTTCTACAATTTTTGCTGAAAGTGCCATGGCTTCTTCATCGCCACCAAAAATTTGGATGCCTACTGGTCTTTCATAATCGAAAATATCCAGTTTTTTCTTGCTTTTCATGGCATCACGAATTAACCCCTCCGATGAGATGAACTCCGAATACATCATATCTGCACCGTGCATTTTGCATAGCCGTCGAAAAGGGGGATCCGAAACATCCTCCATCGGCGCAAGCAGCAAAGGGAATTCGGGCAGTTGTATGTTGCCGATTTTTATCATGCCGCAAATGTAAGAAAAGTTGAAGAACTGTATAATTTAGCGCTAACAACTGTAGTATGTGAAGGGCTATTTATCAATCAAAATCGTGATGGGTATCATCTTTAGAATTGCGATACACAAACCACATCCCGATGGTTAAACCAACAACACCTGCACCGGCAGTCATTAATGCGCGCTCCAGTTTATCCGGAAGGTCATTGCCAATATAATTCATCAAAAATAATATAATGAATGTAATCAAGGCGACCAAAAAAAATTTCTTACTTCGAATATTCATGCTACTTTAAACGGTAAGAAATCATTACCCCCCCTTTGTAAGGCACCCACTCGCCGCTACGGTTGTATTCTCGGGTTGGATCTGGGTCATATCTGATACCTGGTATTTCTTTATGAAAACCTTTGTAAAAACCTTCGGAATGCCCGCCACCAACATACAAATCCAAATTCCAATGATCATTGATTTGCCATTGGTAACCTACCGTTGCACCTGCCATAATAGCGAATCCGTCCTGGTAAAGATCAGAAGTTTTATAAACAGGAAAACCTGGCTCGTACTGATAGGGTGCATCAGGCCAGTAGTTGTATTTCTGCATGATATATCTGGCGAAATGAAGGTTGGCTCCCACATAAAAGTGTTTAAATGCTTCGTTAAAATAATAACGCGCCTCTACCGAAGCCATATAAACCTGTGCATATTTGCCCATAAAAGATTTCCAGGGGGAAATAAAAATTTCTTCCTGCATTGTCCACTTCGTGCCCAGTTGATGTTCTACCCCCACATTCAACATACCTATAGGAAGGAAAAGAGCGTTGCCCTTCAGGTAGACTTTTTTCTGATTCGCGGAGTCTTTAATCTGCGCATGACCGAACGAGAAGATGGCAACAGCCATCATAAACAGCATTTTTTTCAAGGTAAAAATTTATTTTAAATTATTTAAAAGTTGAGTGGCTAATGCAGCATCTTTTCCTTGTGCTTCAGCAAGATGCCTCGACATTTCCGCATAAGATTTTGCCTGGTCTTTCTTGCCAAGCTTTGAATAGATTTTGGCGAGAATATATGTATTTTCCGGGGTTTCAGATTTCATTACTGATCGCTCTGCCCAGTTTTCAGCTTCTTTTAACGAAGCAGGGTTGGTGACATGATCACTGAAGATCCAAGCGGCTTTTAGTAATTCTTCTGCATCGAATAAATCAGCATTTTTATAATACTGCAAAGCGGCCTTTTCGTAATCGGTGAAGTTTCCTATGTTCGGGTAATATAGCACCTTCATGCGGTTGAGTGCAGTTTCAGCATCATTTTTCCCCACAAGTGGAATGGCATTGCTGTAGAAATAATCATCATTAATAACCCCTGTCTTTTGATCTAATGAGTTTTCTAAAATCTTAGAAATCTTGATATTCACGTCAAACTGTTGGTAAACATCTGCTGACATAATTTTGACTATTTCGTCTTTGCGGCTGGTAAAAACTTTATAGTTCGGATCATTTGGAGATTTCAAAAAATAAAGCAGCAAACCTACATCTTCACGCGTGAGCGGATCTTTTTTCTTTTCAAAAAATCTTTCCGATGCTTTCTTGGCTAGTTCATAATCACTGTCGGAATAAACCTTCATCATATTCAGCAAAAATTCCGGATCGCTTTCCCCTTTAGCAAAAAGTTCTTTGTACGAGGTATTTTGCAGTTTGGGATTATTGGCCTCTTTGGCAAATGCCAAAAAAGGACCTTCCTCCATATAACCATAATTTTTCATCACAATTTCGCCATCACCGTTCAGAAACAAATAGGTGGGATAAGAGCGTACACCATACTTTCTGGCAATATCTCTTCCCTCACCTTTCTCCATATCGAAGTGGGCATTGATGAAACTGGTATTGAAATAATCTTTTACGGCTTTTTGTGGAAATACATTTTTCTCCATCAGCTTACAAGGACCGCACCATGAGGCGTAGGCATCGAGAAAGATCAACTTTTTCTCTTTTTTTGCCTGAGCCAGGATTTCTTGAAATGTTTTGTTTTCGAAGTTGATGCTTTCCTGCGCTATTGCAGAAAAACTGATGAGTATTATAAAGAATGAAACAATTCTCTTCATTAAAAAAAATTTGATGCGAAGATAATTATAAAATAAATATGGCGTATTAAAATAACTGTTGATTTATGAGTATTGAACGCGTAACACGCCGCAATCATATTTCACATAATGTTAAAAAAAAATTAAAACATGAAGAAGATTGCTTTTATAACTTTGAAGCATACAAATACACGTCATGAAAAAAATGCTGCAAACGCTTAGAAAAAACTATCACCTATGGGTTAGTAACCTCAAAAAACAAATTTTTGTGAATGGAACAACCTAAAAAGCAGAAAGAACTTTACAAGCGTAAAATTCTTTCTGTGTAACCTTAAGTTATTCCGGTTTGTAACTATCTTTCAAAGTGACTGTTCTGTTGAAAACCAGGTGACTGTCTGTTGAATCTTTATCTTTGGTAAAATAACCGATTCTTTGAAACTGATAATGTTCACCCACTTCTGCATTTTGCAAACTTGGCTCTGCAAAGCCCTGCACGCTTGTTAAGCTTTCTGGATTAATAAATTCCATGAAGTCTGTTTCCTTTTCCGCGTCCGGCTGTGGCGTGGTAAAAAGTCTGTCGTAGATGCGAACTTCCACCGGCAGCGCATGTTTCACAGATACCCAATGCAATGTACCTTTCACTTTCCTCAAGCTTTCTTCGGTACCGCTGCCCGATCTGGAAAGAGGATCGTAGGTTGCAAAAATGGTTGTAATTATTCCATTTTCGTCTTTTTCCACTCCTTCTGCTTTGATGATGTAGCCCGATTTCAGTCTCACCTCACCTCCTAATTTTAAACGGAAAAATTTATTATTGGCTTCTTCCCGGAAGTCTTCTCTTTCTATATAAAGCTCCTTGCTGAAAGGAATTTTTCGAGTGCCCGCCTCTTCGTCTTCAGGGTTATTTTCGGTTTCTAACCATTCTTCTTCATGCTCAGGATAATTGGTAATTACCAACTTCACGGGATCCACCACCGTCATCACTCTTGTTGAAATTTTGTTGAGATCTTCTCGAACAAAAAATTCCAGCAGCTGAATGTCGATCAGGTTTTCTCGTTTAGCAACGCCTACCCTCTCAATAAAATTTTTGATGGAAGTGGGCGTGTATCCCAATCTACGCATTCCCGAAATGGTGGGCATACGCGGATCATCCCAACCTGTCACTGCTTTTTCGGCAACCAAACGCTGTAGTTTTCTTTTGGAAGTAATCATGTAAGTGACATTCATCCTGGCAAATTCTCTTTGCTTATTTCTCACTTTTGATGGGTCATAGACCTGATCCAAATACCAATCATACAATGGTCGGTGATTCTCGAATTCTAAGGAACAAAGCGAGTGCGAAATCTGCTCGATATAATCGGATTCTCCATGTGCCCAATCGTACATAGGGTAAATCTTCCATTGGTCACCGGTTCTGTGATGCGGTCTTTTCAAAATTCGGTACATCACAGGATCACGCATATTCATATTGGGAGATGCCATATCAATTTTAGCGCGTAACGACATGGTGCCTTCCTCAAATTCACCATTTTTCATCCGTTCGAAAAGATCCAGGGATTCTTGAACGGGTCTGTTGCGATAGGGAGATTCTGTACCCTCCTCAAATGGATTTTTTCGCTGTGCCGTAATTTCTTCAGAAGATTGCTCGTCAACGTATGCTTTTCCTTCTTTAATCATTTGGATGGCCCAATCATAAAGCTGCCCAAAATAATCGGAAGCATAGAGTTCTTTATCATATTTAAATCCTAACCATTCTATATCGGTTTTAATGGAATCGACAAACTCCTGTTCTTCTTTCTCTGGATTGGTATCATCAAACCGAAGATTCACCGGTGCATTGTATTTCTCGCCCAAACCAAAGTTGATGCAGATAGCTTTGGTATGCCCTACATGCAGATATCCATTGGGTTCGGGTGGAAACCTAAATCTCAGTTCATTTTTTGCTAAGCCATTTTCCAGATCCTCTTCTATAATTTGCTCAATAAAATTAAGCGATTTTTTTTCTTCTTCCATTGATTAGAATTGTAATGTGCAAATTTAAGGATATTTCACCAAAAGAAAAACCAACATTTTATGCTTTTACGCACCTTCAAGAAGCGAAGTTAAATTCAGATTGGGACGAAAAGAAAATACCGTTTTTTCACGGTATTGCAAAACCTAAATAGGTATTAACTTTACAAGAAAACAATTACCATGTCAGTATTTATTTTAAGCAACAGAAAAATCGTCAGCGAGGAGGGAAAACCTTCTTTTTCTAACGAAGAATATTCCGTGCCCAATTTTCGGATTGCCAAATGCAATTTCGATCAATACAAAGAACCCACCCTTGCCGAACAAAAGAAAAAAAGCTATACCGGAAGAAAAATTCTGGACTACAGACTATTGTCAGAACCCGAAAAACAGGGTTATGAACAGGTACTGGAAGTGCTCAAAAAAGAAAAAAAATTGATACAGTCTTCATTAACTAAAGATCATCTTGGTGGCACACAACGTATGTTTTATGAACTTTACAAAGAAATGAGCACCACCAAAAGCCGCAACGATGTTCTTATTTTCATTCACGGGTATGCCTATACTTTTAACGATGAACTGAAATCGATTTGCGACTTGAAAAAAATGTATGTCGATAATCCAAAATCACCTATCAACCATATTCTTTTCATAAGTTGGCCCGCCTCCAGTTCGGTTTTTCCACTTACGTATTTTGACGATAAAGCCGCAAGCATCAACTCGGGTAATTCACTTCTTCGGTTGTTTTACCTCTATACGCAATTTCTGAAAGATATATTTTCTACCCATGAGATGAACCCCTGCAACCAGCGCGTTCATATGATGGCTCATTCTATGGGCAACCGGCTTTTGCAAAGCATGTTATACAGCATGAAAACGAGTAATATTGTACGCGTCATCGATCAGGTTATTCTATTGAGCGCCGATGTCAATTACCGCGTATTTGATGATGATGAAGATTCCTTTGTTAAACTACCTTTACTGGCCAACCGAATCAGCATCTACATCAATCGGAAAGATAATATCCTCAACATTTCTCAGTTTACGAAAAACATTCTTGCGCCGCGGCTCGGTAAAATCGGTCCCTCCAACATTAGTCAATTTAAAGCGGTGATTTCGGTGATCGACTGTACCGGAGCTAAAAATGACTTAAAAAACAATTTAAAATTCAATATTGGAAACCATTGGAACTATCTTGCAAGCTCTTTGGTGCAGCAGGATATTGTTTCGGTACTGGAAGGGAAAGATCAGCAACTCATCGCAAAGCGAACCAAAGAGGGAAGTAACGGATTTATACTTTCCTAACGTTTCGCACGCATACCTATCATGAAGCATTTTTCCCTAGAATGATTTACAAATGTGTTCATTTTTTACCCAAAACAATCTGCCGATTGACAATATTCGTTAACTAAAAAAAATTAAATATATTTGTTAATCATATCATTATGTTATAACCCATCGTAATTAAAAAACTAAAACTATTTAACCATGAAAAAAATTCTATCCGGCATGTTTATGCTCGCATCTGCTATTGTCTTGTCTCAATCCGGCGAAAAGATGAACATCATCAAAACCAATGTCACGGCGTACGCATTTCGAAATATCAATCTTACTTATGAACGAGTGTTGAACAAAAGATTCTCGGTTTCTGTAGGATTTGGCACCGTGCCCAAAGGGAGCATTCCATTTGCCAATACTTATCTTAAGGACACTGAAATATCTGATCCGAAAGTAGGACTTACAAATTTCACAATTGAACCCCGAATTTATTTAGGCGAAGGATTTGGAAAAGGATTTTACATTGCACCGTATTACCGTTACTCCTCCGTCAATGCAGATTCGGTGACCATGACCTTCGATTATGAATCCGGTGAAGACAAAACGCATGTTTCCGGAAAAGCCACCGCAAATAGTGCCGGTTTAATGCTAGGTGCACAATGGTTTTTAGGTAGGAATAAGAACTGGGTAATCGACTGGTGGATTATTGGCGCACACTATGGCGCAGGAAATGGCAACTTCCGCGTGGACTCTTCACGACCGCTAACGCCTGCCGACCAAAAAGAACTCAAAGATTATATTACCAAATTGGATATTCCGTTGGTGAAATACGAAACCGCTACCGATGCCAATGGTGCAACTGTAAAAATGGACGGTCCGTGGGCGGGCTTAAGAGCAGGCCTTATTTTCGGCTACCGATTTTAGGCCATTCAATTTTCTTTTTCAACTGCTGAAAAATGCAGATGTTTGATTTTCGTTTTTGGCCTGAAATTGTCAATAAAGCACCTCAAAAAAACAAGTGATGAAAAAGCTAAAACACAAACTATACAGTATTTATAAGCAAATTATTAAAAATATCTTCATAAAAGACATTATTTAAATTAGATTCTGCAACATCATAAGGTTTGATGATATCTTAAAGTTTAGAGACTGTTTAAATTTTACTGCAAAAAATTTTTATAGATATTTTGAGATGGATTTTCTGCTTCATGTTTGAAGATTTAGCGGGCTAAATGAAAAATAGGAAGTAGAAAAAACGTTCAAAAGAGTATTAAAATTGAGCAAAGATGATTTGCCGATGCTATATAAAAAAATTGGGAAAATTTTAGACAGATTCTTAATTTTTTAAAAAATATTACGGTCTAAAAAAAAGCAGATCTCCGCGCAAATCCAGTGCTGAATCATAGTTATTAGTAAAAAGCCCACCTGTTCCCAAACCTTGCGGAATGTATGGGTTTTTAGTAAACGTGTATTGTGCAATCGCATTTAAACCAATATTACTTTCCAATGCCGAAGTAATCCACCATCCTATTCCGAGATTTTCTGCAATGGAAATCCATTCATCCGTCCCTGCAAAACCGCCCACCAAAGAAGGTTTTAGGATAATGTATTGCGGTTGTATTTGCCGCAGCAGATTTTGTTTGCTTTCAAAATCATTAATACCGATTAATTCTTCGTCCAACGCAATGGGAATCGCCGTTTCGGCACACAGCATGGCCATGGGTGAATTTTTGTACGGCACATTACTGTCCGCTTTTTTAATGGGTTGCTCTATGGAATGAATCTTTAGCTGAGCGAGTTCCTGCAAAACCACTTTTGCTTCATCAAAACTAAATCCGCCATTGGCATCCACGCGAAGCTCTAATCTATCCGCCGGAAATTTAGTCCGAAGATCGGTCAATATTGATCTCTCGGCTTGCCAGTCCACCCCTATTTTCAATTTAATACAGCTGAAACCTTTTGCTAATTTTTCCTCAATTTGCTTTAGCATGAAATCGGGTTTTCCCATCCAGATCAGTCCGTTGATTTTAATCGGAACTTTTCCGGTGGTAAACGAACTAGGAAAATACACATTTTCACCATATTTCATATTGCGGATTGCCTGTTCATAACCGAACCAGATCGAAGGAAACTGCCGAAGTTCCTGTTTCAAAACATCTGGATGCTCATTGATATTTTCGCACAGCCATTTCAGTTTTGCCTCATATTCAGGGACATCATCACAGCTTAAACCGCGGAAAATACCACATTCGCCAATTCCCTTTCTGCCATCTTCGGAAACCTCAAGGATGAAAGTTTCCTTGCTGCGAAGCACCCCGCGTGAAGTTCCACTGGGATTTTGAAAATGAAGAATATGCTGGAAATAATGGGCCTTTTTCATAGGGGGTTTTAAAAATTATTGAAGACGCCAATAAGCGTCTTCACCAATCAGGAAAGTTTTCATTTCCTGTATTATGCGTTCTTCATAAATTCTTCTGCTTTCTCCACCATTTCATAGCTTCCGCAGAAAAAAGGAACTCTTTGGTGCAGCTCGGTGGGCTCAATCTCTAAAATTCTGGTAAATCCGTCGGTACATTTTCCGCCGGCCTGCTCCGCCAAAAACGCCATGGGATTGCATTCATAAAGCAAACGCAATTTTCCTTTTGGTGATTGGGATGTGGACGGATAAATATAGATGCCGCCTTTAATCATATTCCGGTGAAAATCGGATACCAAACTACCGATGTATCTCGAAGTATAAGGACGGTCGCCCTCTTCCAGCTGGCAATATTTAATATAATCTTTCACACCTTGGGGAAATTTAATGTAGTTCCCTTCATTAATAGAATAGATTTTTCCGGTTCGGGAAAATTGCATATTGGGATGAGAAAGGTAATACGTTCCCAAACTTGGATCGAGTGTAAAACCATTCACACCATTTCCAGTGGTGTACACAATCATCGTGGAAGATCCATAAACCACATAACCGGCAGCAATTTGATTCACTCCTTTTTGAAGAAAATCTTCCAATGAAACCGGTGTTCCAGGTTCAGTAACGCGACGATAAATTGAGAAAATGGTTCCCACCGAAACATTGACATCGATATTGGAAGATCCGTCGAGCGGATCGATCAGCACAACATATTTGCTTAAATGAGCATTTGAGCCGCATTTAATCTCAATAAAATCATCACTTTCTTCTGAGGCAATTCCGCACACCACTTCTCGCTGCGAAAGTGCTTCAATAAAAATGTCATTTGCTAAAACATCTAATTTTTGCTGCTCTTCACCCTGTATATTTTCGTGTCCTACCTTTCCAATAATATTGGCAATACCGGCCTTGTTCACCTCCCGGTTCACCACCTTGGACGCGAGGCGAATTGCGCTAAGCAAACGGGAAAGTTCACCCGTAGAATATTGAAAGTCCTCCTGCTTATCAATAATAAATTCGCCAAGGGTTTGAAAATTTTGTTCAGACATTTTTTTAGTTTTTGATTTCCAACAAATTTCGGAAAATTCTTTTAAACTATCAACGAAACACATTGGTTTAATTTATGTTTCGAAGATTTTCTTGCTTCATTCTTTCAACGACAAAGCAACTACACAGCTTTGACCGCGCCGTATAATTTTCTAACTTTGTCGCTTATTTCACTTTTACTTATGGATTACCTGAAAGGATTAAATGAAGCTCAATATGAAGCCGTAACCACACTCGAAGGACCTTTGATGGTACTTGCAGGTGCAGGTTCGGGAAAAACCCGTGTGCTTACTATGCGTATTGCTCATTTAATTACCAACTTGGTGGATCCATTCAATATCTTGGCGCTCACTTTCACCAATAAGGCGGCTAAGGAAATGAAGGAACGTATCGCAAAAGTAGTGGGAGAAAGTGAAGCAAAATCGCTGTGGATGGGTACCTTTCACTCGGTGTTTGCAAGGATTCTACGCGCAGAAGCGCATTACCTGGGATTCCCTTCCAACTTCACTATTTACGATGCGCAGGATTCGCTGAATGTCATTAAAAAAGTTTTGAAAGAACTGAATATTGATGCTGATCTTTATAAACCAAAAAAAGTGCAGCAGCGAATATCTACTTATAAAAATAACCTGATTACCGTAAAAGCATATTTCAATAATCCTGAACTCATAGAGGCCGATGAGCGCACCAACATGAAACACATGGGACTCATCTACCAAAAGTATGTAGATGTTTGCTACAGAAATGGCGCTATGGATTTTGATGATTTATTACTGAGAACCAATGAATTGCTCACCCGATTTCCGGAAGTACTTGCCAAATACCAGGATCGTTTTCGGTATATTTTGGTGGACGAGTATCAGGATACGAATCATTCGCAATACCTCATCGTTAAGGCATTGGCTTCGAAATTTGAAAACATCTGCGTGGTAGGTGATGATGCGCAATCGATTTACTCTTTTCGAGGGGCAAACATTTACAATATTCTTAACTTCAAGAAAGATTATCCGGACGCCAAAACCGTATCACTGGAGCAAAATTACCGGTCAACCCAAAATATTGTGAACGCCGCCAATGTCGTGATTTCAAAAAATGTGCAGCAATTTAAAAAGAATGTTTTTTCAGAGAATGAAGAGGGAGAAAAAATTAAAGTGTACCGCTCGCTTTCCGACGCTGATGAAGCGAATTTCGTAGCTGGAAATATCTGGAGCTTGCATCATTCTGACCAGCGAAAATTCAGCGATTTTGCGATTTTGTACCGAACCAACTCACAAACCCGTGCGCTGGAAGATGCACTACGACGTAAAAATATTCCGTATCGCGTCTATGGCGGCTTGTCTTTCTACCAAAGAAAAGAGGTGAAGGACATGATCGCTTATCTGCGGTTGTTGGTGAATGAAAGCGACAGCGAAGCTCTTTTTAGAATCATCAACGTGCCGGCACGCGGAATTGGCGATACCACTCAGAATAAATTGATTGTTTTCGCAGATTCTCAAAATATTTCCGTCTCTCAGGTGTTGGATAACCTCGGATTTTATGCTCCGCAGCTTAATTTAAACAATGGAATTCTTGTCAAACTGTCGGATTTCTGGGCAATGATCAAAGCATTTCAGGTGTTGTTGAAAACCGAAAATGTTTACACTGTTGCCATGGAAGTGGCCAAACGCAGTGGATTGATTAAATTCCTAAAAGATGACCAAACACCAGAGGGAATTTCGCGCGTAGAAAACGTTCAGGAACTGATGAACTCTATGCAGGGTTTCATTGAAGAACAGCAACAATTGGAAGACGGAAACCCGTCATTATCTAATTTCCTGGAGAACATAGCACTTTCTGCCGATACGCAAAAAGATAAGGAAGACGACGGAACCGATAAGGTTTCACTAATGACCATTCACCTTTCCAAAGGATTAGAATTTCCGGTGGTGCATTTGGTGGGATTGGAAGAAAACCTTTTTCCCAGTTTCATGAGTACCTCTACCCGAGAAGAGCTGGAAGAAGAACGTCGCTTGTTTTATGTTGCATTGACAAGGGCTGAGAAACAGGCGTTTTTCACCTATGCCGTTTCACGTTTTCAGTGGGGTAAAATTACCGATGCAGAACCCTCCCGATTTTTGAGTGAAGTGGATGAAGAATATCTAGAATTTGTTAATCCGGCTACAGAAAGTAGATTTGTGAATCATTCAGGTTTAAAATCTACTATTTTTGATGAACTTCCAACTGAACCTCGTTTTTTTAAAAAGAAAGAAGAAAAGAAAACACTACAGCGATCTTCAGAAAACACACCACAACCATCAGCCCCAAAAAATTTAAAACCCATAGCTACTGCCAAAATAACGCACTCCAGCGGTGCAAGTTCCGAAAACATTGAGGTAGGCGACCGGGTGAGGCACGATCGTTTTGGTGTTGGTGAGGTTATTTTTCTGGACGGAACTGATCCTCAAAACATCAAAGCGAAAGTCAATTTTCAGCATGAAGGTGAAAAAAACCTGATACTTAAATTCGCAAAACTAACGAAGATTTAAGCGAGCAAGAGTTTAAATGTACTCTCGATGTTTTTTATCCATTTTTCATCATAATTCGGAAAGTGGTTCCTTTTCCCACTTCAGTTTGGGCAATTTTAATGTCGCCACGGTGGTATTCTTTCATGACTCTTTTGGCAAGCGATAAGCCCAGTCCCCAACCACGCTTTTTGGTGGAATAGCCAGCTTTGAAAGCATTTCGTGCCTGGAAAGCCGTCATTCCAGACCCCGAATCCTTCAGGTCGATGATGATGTTTTTGCTTTTCTCGTAAAGTTCTATTTCTAGCCGCCCTTCACCTTTCATCGCATCAACAGCATTTTTCACAATATTCTCAATAACCCAGCTCAGCAGGATTCTGTTATGTGGAATGAGAATTTCCTGATTGGGCAAAACCAGCATAAACGCCACTTTCTTGGAAATCCTTGATTTTAAATAATCATAATTCTGTTGCAGCGTTTCATTGATATTAAGGTCATTAAGCTCCGGAATAGAACCAATTTTCGAGAAGCGTTCGGAAATTGTTTTCAACCGGCTGATGTCGTTTTCTATTTCTTTCACACCTTCGCTGTTGCCATTTTCCATCCGCAAAATCTCGATCCATCCAATCATGGAGGAAAGCGGCGTACCGATTTGATGTGCGGTTTCCTTAGCCAACCCGGCCCACACATAGCCCTCATCTGTTTTCTTAATGGTGCGCAAAAACCAAAAAGAAAAAATTATGTAAGCCACAATCAGTAAACCCAAGATGTAAGGCGAGTACCGCAGGTTGTTCAGCAAATCGGAGTTGGTGTAAAAAACATATTGGTTATTTCCGTCGGGCATTTGCAGCTCGATGGGCTTGTAAGAATTTTCCATTTTCCGCAAAAGCTGCTGCATTCTCTCTGGATCTTTCTGTACATCTTCAGGGATATTTTTCTGAAAATCTATGCCTAGTGGTTTTTTGTTTTTGTCGGTTACGATCACGGGGATCGTGTTGTTGGTTTTACCGATCTGAAGCAACAAATCAAGTGTCATCGGGTCTTCAATAATGTCCTCCTGCTGATACTTCATGGCGGTGGCAAAAAGCTCGATTCGCCGTATTTCTTCTTTCCTCAGGTAATCGATAATGAAAAAAGAAGCCATCACGATGCCCGAAACAGCCAACGTGAGCAGCAAGTAAATGACCCAATTATTAATTTTCGAAAAAAAACTCCGCTGCTTCATAAGGTTACTTCAGAACGTTCAGCACTTTATAGAGCGCATCACTAAGGTTCGAACTTTGATAATTATTAAGAATTATGGCAAAAACATATTTTTTACCCTCTTTTGAACTGTGATAGCCGGCGAAGGATTTGGTGTCTTTCATGGTTCCGCTTTTCATTTTCATGCCATTTCCCTGGGTGGGAAATCCATCGAAGAATTCATTGAACCAAGGTTGTTTTCTGCTCCACAATAATGCCTGCACTTCGGCTCTTGCAGATACATAATTTTGGGGAGATAACCCACTTCCATCAGCAAAATTAATCATCGATGCATTGATGCCCTTCCCTTTCCAGAACTCTTTCAAATGATCGATTCCCGCCTCAAAACTTCCATTACCTTTCTTCTCTTTTGCTAAGGTTTTAATGAAAGTTTCGCCGTACAGGTTAATGCTTTTCCGCATAAACCAATAGACCATTTTATCTAAAGTGGGCGACTGATACTCCAACAATATATTACTTTTAGAACTTGCAGAAACCGCTTCACCATTGATTTTCTGCAATGAAGCAGTAGTTATTTTTCCATTAAGCTCTATTCCCGCCTCTTTCATCCACTTTCTAATTTCATTGGCCAACGTTAAAGGCGGATTTGGCATTGATCCTGAAACCGTAACCGCTTTTGCAGGAAGCGTTCCGTTGATATAAGCCACATCAGAAAAGGGTGCCGTAAAAATCAAACTTTGGTCAGTGTTGCCACCAGTTTTCAATTCATTGACCCATTTTACATTCGGCAGTTCCACATTGGTATTTTTCATTTCTTTACCATTCATGCTCAAATCAAACTGATTTTCGCGCCAGTTAACACTCCAAACTCCGGCTCCATAATAGTTTCCCGAATCGTTCCAAGGCCAACCTCCGGGAATGGTCTGGAAATCGAAATAAGAATCATCAACAACAAGGTCGCCAGAAATGGTTTTAATTTTATTTTGCTGGAGTGCAGTCATCAACTTTTGCTTAAAATTTTCGGGCTGATAACCTTCGTAACGCCAGCTTCCCAAAGTAGGATCACCATTGGAACTGATGATAAGATTACCGGAAAGATTATTTCCTGAAAGATGTCCACTGTAACCCACTGTTGTAGTGTATCGATAGTTTTTCCCCAAGTTTTCAAGCGCGGCAGCCGCAGTAAAGATTTTCTGGGTTGATGCCGTAGAAAGCCCCTGATTTCCGTGATATTCGTAGATGAAATTTCCTGCTTCATCAGCAACATAAAAAGACATATTGGCGGAATAAGCAGGTGTAGAACTCATCAAGTTTTTTACCGCGACATCCAATTGCTGAGCAACATTCTGCGAAAAAACCAACTGTGAAGCAAACAGCAGAACAGTGAAAATTTTGTTCATCTTAATTTTTAATTTCAAAGATAACGAATAATCTGCTTCTTCATTGTTGTGCACACCCCTTGAGGAAGAACTTTTTTCTCATCACTTTCCGTCTGCTTTTGCATAATTTTTTGATTTCTTGCTTTTTTTCATTATTTTCGTGTATCAAAGATGTTTGACTAATGGTTTATGATTTAGAACAGGAAAATAAGGAAATTCTCGCAAGGTACCGCGACCTGATTGCGAACACCTATCGAAGCTTGGATGAGGAGCAGAACAAAATCATCCGAAAGGCATTCGATATTGCGCTTGACGCACATAAGGATCAGCGGCGCAAAACCGGCGAACCCTATATTTACCATCCTATCGAGGTGGCAAAAATCGTGGCCAACGAAATAGGTTTGGGAGCCACTTCCATTGCCTGCGCACTGCTGCACGACGTGATTGAAGATTCGGATTATACCTATGAAGACATCAAAAAAATGTTTGGGCAGAAGATTGCCGATATCGTTAACGGATTGACGAAAATTTCGGTAATGAATCATCAGAATATCTCTGTTCAAAGTGAGAATTACCGCAAATTATTGCTTACCCTTTCTGAAGATTTCCGAGTGATTTTAATTAAAATTGCCGACCGCCTTCACAACATGCGAACGCTGGAAAGCATGGCGCCGGATAAACAAAAAAAGATTGCTTCGGAAACCGTTTACATCTACGCGCCGCTGGCGCACCGGCTGGGTTTGTATAATATTAAATCCGAACTGGAAGACCTTTCACTGAAATTCAATAACCCGGAAGTTTATTTTGATATTTCGGAAAAACTGGAACTCGCTAAAGAAAGTCGAGAGAGGTACATAGAAGAATTTAAGAAAGAAGTTTCCGAACAATTGATTGATGAAGGACTCAATTTCACCATTAAAGGAAGAGCAAAGGCCATTTCCAGCATCTACCGGAAAATGCTGAAACAGGGCGTAACCTTCGATGAAGTATATGATAATTACGCCATTAGAATCATCTATAAATCGGATGCGAAGAATGAAAAATTTCTGGCTTGGAAAATTTATTCCATTGTTACCGACCTTTACCACAGCAATCCGCAACGAATGCGAGACTGGATCTCTCAACCGCGATCTACTGGATACGAAAGTTTGCACCTGACTATATTAGGACCTGACAAAAAATGGATTGAAGTCCAGATTCGGTCCGAAAGAATGGACGATATTGCCGAAAAAGGAGTTGCAGCCCATTATAAATACAAGGAAGGATTCCATCAAACCTCGGATGAGAAAAATTTTGAGCGCTGGGTAACTGAAATTCGTGAGTTGCTGGAGAGCCAACAATCACTGTCCACATCAGAACTTTTAGACAATGTAAAGCTTAACCTTTATTCCAAAGAAGTTTTCGTATTTACCCCAAAAGGTGAAATTAAAATTTTACCTACCGGATCTACTGCCTTGGATTTTGCGTTTTCTGTACACTCCGATTTGGGGATGAAATGTTTGGGCGCCAAAGTAAACGGCAAATTGGTACCGATTTCTTACGTGCTTCAAAACGGCGACCAAGTGGACATTCTTTCGTCTCAAAACCAGAAACCAAAAGCAGACTGGCTGGATTTTGTGGTGACATCCAAGGCGAAATCCAAGATCAAAGCCATCCTTAATTCCGAGAAAAATCATTTGGTGGAAGAAGGAAAAGAAATTCTCCAACGAAAACTTCGCCATGCCAAGCTCAATTACAATGATGAGGAGATCAATAAGATGCAGAAATTTTTCGGGTTGAAAACCTCGCAGGAAATGTTCCTAAGATTCCAAAACGGACAGCTGGACACGAGCGATATTAAAAAATACACCGAAGGCAAAGGCCTTTTAAGCAATCTACTGCAAAGGTTTCGTAAATCGCCCGCTAAGAACGAAAATCTAATGGATGTGCCCGATACCAATCTGGACATGATTGTTTTCGGCAAAGAAGAACAGAAGATGAATTATAGTTTTGCGAAATGCTGCACCGTGATTCCGGGTGATAAAATTTTTGGATTCATTACCATTTCCGATGGTATTAAAGTTCATAACGACAATTGCCCGAATGCGATTAACCTGCGTGCACAGTACGATTATCGCGTGCTTCCTGCCAAATGGGTGAACGAAGAAAGTTTCCAAAACCGTATCAAAATTGAAATAGAGGGACTGGACAGAGTGGGAATGATCAATGACATTACCGCTGTCATCAGCAACAACATGAATATGGATATGAAAAGCATGTCCATTGAATCGAATAACGGGATTTTTCTTGGAAATATTCAATTGGAAGTAAAGAATAAGAACCAGCTCGAGGAAACTTTTAAACAACTCAAAAACATCAATGGTGTTTCGAGGGTTAGGCGGCTTTAAATCTGAGTGACAAAGGAATGATTTCTCAAAAATACTTCCGCCAATTTCTGCATCGGCTCCCATCTTCCGGTACCTTAATGATCTTTTGTGTGGCAGTGTCGTTGGTCATCGCCAATTCACCGCTGGCAACCTTTTTTCAGAAAATTTTAGATGTAGAAATCGGAAGCGAAATTTTTCAACTCAACTTTCCTGTAAGTTCTTGGATCAATGATGGATTAATGGCGGTTTTTTTTCTTTTGGTGGGCTTGGAGATTAAACAAGAATTTGTACAGGGCGAACTGCACGGTTTCAAAAAAGCGGCATTACCCATTGTGGCCGCACTGGGTGGAATGATGGTGCCTGCCCTGATTTTTTACCTTTTTAACCACGAAACCGGAGCGATGAATGGCTGGGCAATTCCTATTGCGACCGACATTGCTTTTTCGCTTGCTATCATTTCGATGTTGGGAAAAAGGGTGCCTATTTCCCTCAAAGTATTTCTCGCTGCGCTGGCTATTGTAGATGATTTGGGTGCAATTTTAGTCATTGCAATTTTCTATACCGAACATATACAGTGGAGTTTCATTGTTGGGGCTACTTTACTCACTATCGCACTTTTTGCACTGAATTATTGCAAAGTGAAAAAACTCATTTTCTACATTATACCGGGATTATTCTTATGGTATTTCATGCATCATTCCGGTATTCACGCGACTATTGCTGGCGTTGTATTAGCACTAACCATTCCGATGAAGTCGTCACCGGAATCAGTTTCTCCACTCAAAAAGCTGGAGCATCAACTGCATCTTCCGGTTCATTTTTTCATCCTCCCTGTTTTCGCGTTGGCGAATACCAACATTACTTTTACTGACACGATGTTTGCCGGACTAATTTCTCCTTTCTCACTGGGGATCATCGGTGGACTTTTCTTGGGCAAAGTGATTGGCATCTGCTTATTTTCATGGATTTTGATCAGGTTACGAATATGTTCGCTTCCCGATCAAAGTTCGTGGGTTCAGATGCTTGGCGTTGGCTTGTTGGCAGGAATTGGTTTTACAATGTCCATTTTCATTGCATTGCTTTCTTTTCCTGGTTGTGCTGAAATTCAGAATCAATCTAAGATTGCGGTTTTAGTGGCCTCGCTTTTTTCCGGTTTTTCCGGTTATCTGCTTTTAAAGTTTGCAGGTAAAAAGAGCTTGTCTATTAATTCAAAATAAAACAGACAGTTTTCATTTTAATTTAACGGTATGTGAAGGATTGGGCTCCTCCAAATCTGGCAAAATTTCAGATTGAAATCTCATGGTGCTTGCTGCAATTTCGTCGGCCATCATCTTTTCTACCCTTACTTTCTTAATGGCAATATTGAGTTCATTTCCCAAAAGTATAAGAATAATATTGATATTGACCCAAACCATGACCAATATAAATGAGCCAATAGATCCGTAAAGCAGGTTGTAGCGGGCAAAATCGCGCACATAAATCGCGAAAAAGTAGGTGAGCAGTACAAACAAAATAGTTGTAAAAATAGCACCCGGAACCGCTTGCTTAAAACTGGTAATTTTTAAACAGCCCACCCAGTAAAAAAGCGTGAGCAGTATAAAGTAAAAAAGTGGAAACGAAACAAAGCCAATCAGCCGCGACATGTTATCGACCAGCCATGAAATATTGATTTGTGGGGTAAATAGTTTCAGTACCACCTCACTATAATAAACCCCTAAAAGCGAGGCGATGATAAGCAGAACAAAAGCCATGGTAATAAAGAAAGCGACCATATACTCCTTCACTGCGCCCCGCTGAAGATTTGTATTGATGTTGAACCCATTGATCAGGGAATGCGTACCATTGGTGGCAAAAATCATTGCAAAAACAATGGTAAGATTACTGATGTTTTTCATATTGGGGATGATGAAATTGGTGATGTAATTGGAAACATCTTTCTGAATATGAGCCGGGAAAACATTCGGCATCAGCACCTCAAAAATATAGAACTGCAACTTGTCGTAATGGGGCAGATAAGGCAGTAACGAAAGCAAGAAGAGAATAAAGGGAAACAAGCTGAGGAAGAAACTCCAAGATATACTTGCGGCACTTCTGCCGATCTGCATTTTAAACACACCTTGCCCGTAAATTTCGAACATTTTCCACAGCGAAATCCCCAAAAAAGGAATATGGATTTGATCCAGCCACTTTCGGATTTTGATGAGAAACTGAGGTGTTTTTATCTGCATTCATCTATATTTGCAGAACAAAGATAATAAATGAGAATCAATTTAATCTGCATCGGAAAAACAGATGACCGTGAAATTGCGGGCTTGATCAGCTATTATCAAAACCGATTACCGAAACATTGGAATTTTTCTATCACCGAAATCCCCGACGTGAAAAACGCCAAAAATCTTTCGCCCGAGCTCATTAAAAAAGAAGAGGCAAAACTCTTTTCGCAATCCTTAGAAAGTGCTGATTATGTGGTCCTTTTAGATGAAAAAGGGAAACAATTTACGAGTCGCGAGTTTGCTGCTAAAATAGAAAACTGGATGAATGCTTCTACCAAAAGAGTCAGTTTCCTGATTGGTGGTGCTTATGGTTTTGCAGACGAGATTTATGAACGTGCTAATGAAAAAATGTCGCTGTCGAAAATGACTTTTACGCACCAGATGATCCGGCTATTTTTTGTGGAACAAATCTACCGCGCTGATCAAATCTTGCAGGGGAAACCCTATCATAATGATTAACAATGGCAACTGACCGTCCATCGTGCCATCAACCTTTTTTTGTACTTTTGCGTTATGACGAAAGATTTATCAATGCGCACCGTCACCGTAATGCGTTATATTTTACCGCTGCGAGAAGGAGGTTCTTTGCCTGCATTGGCTGAGGCGGACGATGACTTTAAGTATGTCCTGAAATTCAGAGGTGCCGGTCATGGTGTAAAAATGCTGATCTCAGAATTGTTGGGTGGAAAAATTGCGCAGGTTTTAGGACTTCACATTCCTGAACTTGTATTTGCTCATTTGGATGTAGATTTTGGAAGAACCGAAGCCGACGAAGAAATCCAGGATCTGCTAAAGTTTTCGGAAGGTTTAAATCTCGGATTGCATTTCTTATCGGGTGCCATTGCCTTCGATCCTTCCGTGAAGATTGATCCTTTGCTGGCTTCAAAAATTGTTTGGTTGGATGCATTTATTACCAATATTGATCGTACTTTCAAAAACACCAATCTTTTGATGTGGCATCAGGAATTGTGGGTAATCGATAATGGTGCATCATTTTATTTTCATCATAGTTGGCAAAATTTTGATGCTGCAGCAAAGTCACCTTTCAAATACGTTAAAGACCATGTGCTGCTAAAGCAAGCCACCATGCTGCAAGAAGCTGATGATGATGCGAAAACGGTACTGAACGACGATATTTTCCGTGAAATTGTGTCCTTAATTCCTTTGGAATGGCTGCAATGGCAAGATACCGATATGTCGCCAGAAGAAATTAAAGAAGTGTATTTCAATTTTATGAAAACACGTTTGAAAAACTCCGAAATATTTGTTAATGAAGCCATCAATGCAAGACGATAAATTATACGAGTATGCGGTAGTACGCCTTGTTCCAAAGGTGGAGCGCGAAGAGTTTTTCAACATTGGGTTGGTGATGTTCTCGAAGAAAGAAAAGTACATTCGGGTGGAGTTTCACCTGTGCAAAGATAAATTTCGGATGATGCACAACGAGCTCGATTTTGATGAGATTGAGAATAACCTGCGCCATTTTAACGATGTAGCCCAAGGAAATGCCAATGGCAGCGAAATTGCAAAACTCGAAATTCCGGAACGTTTCCGTTGGCTTACCGCAGTGCGTAGCGCAGTGATTCAGACCTCAAGACCACATCCCGGGAAAACCAGGAATCTGGACGAAACCTTTGAGCGTTTGTTTAAAGAATTGGTGGTGTAAAGAAAGATTAATGGATCAAGAAACCGGTTGCATTTTACAATACCTGTTTTCAATAAATTTCCGAATAATAGCAAAAAAGAAAAAGGCACTTAACAACAAAGTCAGGTGCCTTACATTTTTGTGGAGGATATCGGGATCGAACCGACCACCTTTAGACTGCCAGTCTAACGCTCTAGCCAGATGAGCTAATCCCCCATTTTCCTTTTTTGGATTTGCAATGATACAATTTTTTTAACAATTTACCCATTATTTTTTACAGCAACCAAAGAAAAAACGTACGGAACCTTATTTCCCAACTGCGGAATTCGGAATTTTCCTTTTTCGAATTCTTCGTTATGAGGAAAACAACCATAAGGAGACCAATCGTACTCATTGTACACCTTTAAATTTAACCCATTCGATACCAAACAAGTAAGAACTTCCGACGTGGGATGATTCCAAGTGATGTGCTGTTTTACAATGTCAGCATTTCGGTCGGCATAGGTGCCTTCGTTGGTTTCCACAATAGGTCCTTCGTTGAAATAACTGTATTTAATAAAAGTAAAATCGTCATCAAACATCCAAATAATGGGGTGAAATTCCACAAAAACCAATCGACCACCGGGTTTCAGAAAGTGTGAAATTACTTTTGCCCATCGATCCAAATCGGGCAACCAACCAATGGTGCCATAACTGGTATAAACAAGATCGAATTTTTCATCAAGAACATTCGGCAAATCATACACATCCGACAGCACAAAACGAGTGTTAGTACCACATTGCTTTGCCATGTCTTTCGCTGCTGCTATGGCCTTGTCCGAAAAGTCAACAGCGGTCACTTCTGCACCCATTCTGGATAACGATATGGAATCTTGCCCAAAGTGGCATTGCAAATGCAGAATTTTCTTACCTCGAATATCTCCTAAAAGATCAAGTTCGATAGAATTCAAGGAAGATCTTCCTTGCAGAAACTCATCCACAAAATAAAAGTCAGATTTCAAATGTGGCTCCACCTTGGCATTCCACGAATCCTTATTAATCGAAATGTAATTATCCATTGATTTACTCATTTCATTCTGCTATTAAATCTAAAAACATCTCAATAGCAATGGTTTGCTGCTCACCCGTAGCCAAATTTTTAACCGTAATTTTTTCTTCTGAAATTTCCTGTTCACCGAAGAAAACCAAGTTAGGAATTCCTTTTTTCTCGGCGTAAGTAAACTGTTTTTTAAGTTTAGCATCTTCCGGATAAAGCTCGGCGGCCACTCCGGCATTGCGCAGTTTTCTGATGACTCTCATTGCCTCAAGTGATTCGTTAATGCCGTAGTTAGCAAAAAGATACTGTACCGAATTGTGCTTACTTTCCGGAAACAAACCAAGATCTTCCATCACCAAATAAATTCTGTCAAGCCCAAAAGAAATCCCGATTCCCGGCATATTGGCGACACCAAAAACCTCCGTCAGGTTATCATACCTACCTCCACCACCAATGGATCCCATCTGTACTTCATCTGCTTTTACCTCGAAAATGGCACCGGTATAATAATCTAAACCAAAGTAATATCAAACTTCAAATTATCTGTCGAAATGCCCAAATCCAGACACTTTTCGAAGATAAATTCAAGTTCACTCACCCCTTTCAGACCCGTATCATCATCAGCAAACTTCTGTTTAAGCACCAAAAGATTCTCCATAGAATCATCGCTCTGATCGAACAGGAAATCCAATTTGTCGATCGAGGTTTGGCTGATGTTTTTTTCGAGAAGTTCTTTCACCACACCGTCTTTTCCTATTTTATCGAGTTTGTCTAAAGCGACGGTAAACTCCACCAAATGCTTTGAGATACCCGCATATTCCGCCAAACCCGAAAGTATTTTTCGGTTGTTAAGATGAATGGTAACCGGGATTTTAAGTTCTGCAAAAGACTTCAGATAAAGCTGTACCAAATCTACCTCTTGCCATAAGCTTTCGCTGCCTACCACATCTGCATCGCACTGGTAAAATTCGCGAAACCTTCCTTTCTGAGGTCGATCTGCCCGCCAAACTGGCTGAATCTGATAGCGCTTAAAGGGGAAAGTCAGCGTACCCTGATTCATGGCCACATATCTTGCAAATGGCACGGTAAGGTCGTATCTCAATGCTTTTTCTGACAACTGGGCAATCAGCTTTTGAGAATTTTTAGCCGCCCAATCTTCGTCTTTTGTTTTAGAGGCATAATCGCCTGAATTCAGAATTTTAAAAATAAGCCGGTCTCCCTCTTCGCCGTATTTTCCGGTGAGTGTGGAAAGGTTTTCAAAACTTGGTGTTTCTAAGGGCTGAAACCCAAAAAGTTCAAAATTCTTCTGTAAGATAGTAGTGATGTATCTTCTGCGGTACACTTCTTCCGCAGAAAAATCGCGGGTTCCTTTGGCTAAACTTGGCTTCATACAATTGATCTTCTTTGGCTCAACTTTTTTCTTTTGCCGAACCGAATGGATCGCAAAAATAAGCATTTGCCCGCGAATTCCGAAAAAACCATCAACTGGAGAACACAAACCTGTCGATCATTCTTTTACATGAATCTACACTCTTTCCAAAATGCCGATGATTTCTTCACCATAATTTTCGATTTTATGTTTACCAAAACCTTTAATATCAAGCAACTCTTCAGTTTTCAAAGGTTTATATTTGGCAATGGAAAGAAGTTCGTTGTTGGTGGCAATAAAGTACACCGGAAGTCGCTGATCTCTCGCTTTTTCACTTCGCCACAACTTTAGCGATTCCAGGATTTTGATTTCATCCGGATTGAGATCTTCATCTTTATCGGCAGAATACTTCTGGCTTTTCACCTCGTTTACCTGCAGATTCATTTCTTCGTAATAAAGAATAACCGACCAATAGGGATCGTGATCTTTTACAAATGCCGATTCATATTTAAGCACATTATGTTGGGCTAAAAACTTGTCGAGTGATTTCTGGTCGACAGCAATAAACTCGTCGGAAACACGTATTTTAAATAATTTTAGTCTCATGGTTTAATGATTTTATGGTTTATAAAAAATCCTGTACCGTTCTCGACGAGCAAGAACGGCAAGGATATGCTTTTATTTACTGCCCAGCAATACGAGCTCTTCCACACGTATTTCCGTGATGTACCTTTTAACACCGTCTTTATCGTCGTAGCTTCGGTAAACAATTTTGCCTTCCACGGCAATTTCTTTTCCTTTTTCCACGTACTTCTCCATAATGTCGGCAAGTTTGCCGTTAGCTACCAAATTGTGCCATTGTGTTTCCTCTACTTTTTCGCCTGCTGCATTGGTGTAATAATCTGTAGTTGCCATACTTACTTTCGCAATTTTACCGTTTTCAAACTGTACGGTTTCTACTTCTTTTCCTGTTCTACCGATAAGGGTAACTTTGTTTCTTAGTGACATGATCTTAGATTTTATAATTAAACATTAAAAATGCGGCTCACTGATTTTCCGCAAATCTCTGATGCAAAGATTCATCGGTAAAGAAAATTTAGTCGGTAAAGAATCATTTATTATCGTTTGTAGTCGTTTGCATCGTTTATAATTTTGAAAATCAATAAGTTATTAAAATCAAAAAACATTAAAAAATTCATAAAAATATCTTCCAAGCGAAAACCTTATCTTTGCATCCATTAAAATTACAGGAAAATGAATGCTTTTATTGAAGAATTACAATGGCGTGGATTATTTGCCGACATGATGCCGGGAACTGATGAACAACTGCAAAAGGAGATGACGACTGGTTACATTGGCTTCGACCCCACTGCAGATTCGTTGCATATCGGCAGTTTAATACAGATAAAAATATTAGCACATTTTCAACAGCATGGCCACAAACCAATCGCTTTGGTGGGTGGTGCAACAGGCATGATTGGCGACCCGTCCGGGAAATCAAACGAGCGAAACCTGCTGGATGAAGCCACCCTAAATCATTATGTGGATTGCCTTAAAAACCAGCTTTCTAAGTTTTTAAAATTCGATGGTGAAGGAGAAAACAAAGCCGAACTGGTGAACAATTATGACTGGATGAAAGAATTTTCTTTTCTGGATTTCATTCGTGATATCGGAAAGAACATTACCGTGAACTACATGATGGCCAAAGACTCCGTAAAGAAAAGATTTACCGGCGAAGGCGGCGCAGATGGGATGAGTTTTACCGAATTTACTTATCAACTTTTGCAAGGATATGATTTTCTACACCTCTACAAAGCCAAAAACGTCAAACTTCAAATGGGCGGTACCGACCAATGGGGCAACATTACCACCGGTACAGAGTTGATCCGCAGAAAAGCGCAGGGAGAAGCTTTTGCGCTTACTGTTCCTTTAATTACCAAAGCGGATGGCTCAAAATTTGGAAAATCGGAAAGTGGTGAAAATTACTGGCTCGATCCTAAACGAACTTCTCCATACCGCTTCTACCAATTTTGGCTGAATGCTACCGACGATGATGCCGAAAGATTTATCAAATTTTACACTTTTTTGGACAAGGCCGAAATTGAAACGCTTATTTCTGAACACAAAACTGCGCCACACGAAAGGAAACTGCAGAAAAAACTGGCTGAAGAAGTGACGGTTTGGGTGCATAACAGGGAAGAATACGAGAAAGCAGTTAAGGCCTCTGAAATCCTTTTTGGGCGATCTACGGCAGAAGACCTGGTGAATCTGGATGAGGCAACTTTCCTTGACATTTTTGATGGTGTTCCTCAAAAAGAAATGGCGAAATCGGAAATTATTGGGGCAAATATTGTAGACCTTATTTCGGAAAAAACAGGATTCCTCAAGTCAAAAGGCGAGGCCAGAAGAGAGCTGCAGCAAAACGCTATTTCGATCAATAAAGAGAAAGTAAACGATACCTTTGAAGTAACAGAAGATAACCTGATCGACGGACAATTTATCCTCATCCAAAAAGGGAAGAAAAATTATTTCATTGTGAAAACAGTGTAAGCTATTCTTTCAATAATTGAAAAACCACGCCACAAAAAGGCGTGGTTTTTTTTGGCTTTAACGGTCTAAAAAAGAGCAGAAAATACAAAATCTCCTTGGTAGAAATTCATCTGATAAAATGAAAAAAAACAACCATTTCGGATGTTCGCGCCATTACATTACAGCTTAAAAAATAAAAATAATGATTTACTAAATACCTAATAAATAGAAATAATCATTATAAATATGAAAACAAGGTAAACTCTATTGATTGATGGTAAACCTCCAAAAAACAAAATTAAACCAGCAACTAAAAGAAAGCATGCAAAGCTTGGCACCATCAGCAATAATAGGACAAAACAATGGAATTCAATCAAAATCCCGCAGAATCTTATTTAAAATCACTTGAACAAGAATATAGGTAAACATTATAATTAACTATTAATCAAATGTTAAAATATATTTGACTTAAATTAAAACTTTATATACAGAAGATTCTGAAATTATTTTAACAAAGAAGATGACAAATCAAGGTAAAAGTTTGAGATGAAAACTTAATTCCATGAGAACAGTAACAAAGGTAATCTATTATTTCATTAAACAAGCTAAAAAATTAATTATCATTATTAAATCAATTTTGTACTATTGTTATAAATAATTAAATGTAGTTAATTCTGTTTTTCAAGGCAATTCATCCTGAAAGCATCCTCTTTGCAGTACTCATTTTTCACTTTAAATTCCATGACGAAACGGTTTCAAAAAGTATTATCTTTGTGCTATGGATCTACATTTTTTGGTGCGTGAACCGCAAACGATTACCTCAAAAACACCACTTCTTATTTTGCTTCATGGCTATGGAAGCAATGAGCAGGATTTGTTTTCCTTCGTCCCTACTCTACCGGAAGATTGGTTGGTGGTGAGTTTCCGAGCACCGTTTTCTACGAATTATGGAGGATATTCATGGTTTGATATCGACCTGATGAACACCGACAATAGAATTGATGTGCAACAAGCTCAGGAATCCGAATCTGCTATTTTGGAGAACATCCTGAAAATCACGAATCATTACGGGCTTACCCACAATGAAACCCATCTTTGTGGTTTTTCGCAAGGCGGAATCCTGAGTTATGCATTGGCGCTTCAAAACCCGGAGCTTTTCTCGAAAGTAGCTTGCATGAGTTGTTACCCCGAAGAAAAAATGCTGACCAACATGGCCAAAAACAAAAAGAAATTGGAGCAGCTCCGTTTCTTTATTTCTCATGGTATTGATGATGCCGTAATCCCGATGGAATGGGGCCGAAAAGCGGCCGATATGCTTTACGAATTAGGGTGTTACTTCTCTTTCCGCGAGTACATGAGTGGTCATGGGGTGAACCAAAAAAACTATATGGATCTGATGGAGTTTTTTAAAAGCTGATCATGAAAAGCGTCCGGCCGATCTTGCTTTTCCTGTTATTGTTGTTTTCGTTGACAGAAGGTCAGGTGGTATTGCGCATCACGTCTTTGCCCAAAGACACCCCAAAAAATGCCAAAATTTACATGGCTTCCAACCTTAACGGTTGGAACCCCAAAGATTCTCTGTACGAACTGAAAAGAGACGTTGACGGAAGTTACACCACCTTAATTCCTTCCAATTCAGGAACAGTGGAATATAAATTCACACTTGGCAGCTGGGAAACCGCAGAAGCCAATGAAAAAGGAAACGCCATCGACAACAGAACCTTGATTGTGAGCAACAAGCCATCAACGGTTTTACAAGCTATATCTTCTTGGCAGCAGGCAAAAATACGGAACAATACCGTTTCACCCAATGTAAAAATACTCAGCGAAAACTTCGCCATCCCTCAGCTGAAAACGACACGAAGAATATGGATCTATCTTCCACAAGATTACGCTAATTCGGACAAAAGATACCCCGTTGTTTATATGGAAGATGGCCAAAACCTATTCAATGAAGCGCTATCTTTTGCCGGCGAATGGAAAGCAGATGAAACCATGGATGCGCTAGCCGATACTGGGAAACAAGCCATTATAGTAGGAATTGACAATGGCGGAGCCGAGCGGCTGAACGAGTATTCACCATGGGAAAACCCCAAGTATGGAGGTGGCCACGGTGAACATTATGCCGATTTTTTGGCGCAGACTTTAAAGCCCTTTATCGACAAAAATTACCGCACTTTACCTCAGCCCAAGAACACTGCATTGGTGGGCTCGTCGATGGGTGGTTTAATTTCCTTTTATACTGGTTTAAAGTATCCACAAAAGTTTGGCAAACTCGGAATTTTTAGCCCCAGTTTTTGGTTTGCAAAAAATGATGTGCTTTCTTATGTTCGAAAGAATTCAAAAGTAATTAAAAAGTCTAAGTTCTATTTTTTAGCGGGTAAAAAAGAATCTGCAGAAATGGTTTCGGATATTGAAGATGTCGTTAACGAAATGGTAAAAAAAAGAATATCTACAAGCCACATTAAAGTAAAAATAGACGACAACGGAACGCATTCTGAGCAGTATTGGTCTCAGGAATTTGGTGCGGCTTACCTATGGCTTTTTGCCCGTTAATACATAAAAAAAGAGGATACGTTGCGCATCCTCTTTTTTTATTTTACCCGTTTTATTTATTGCGGTGTTGCTTTTCTTTCTAAAACTTCATCCACCATACCAAAATCGCGTGCTTCAGTGGAAGTCATCCAATAATCACGATCCGATGATTTCTCTACCCACTCATACGATTGCCCTGAATGGTGTGCAATAATGTCGTAAAGCTCTTGTTTAAGCTTCAGCATCTCGCGAAGATTAATTTCCATATCCGAGGCCACACCTTGAGCACCACCAGAAGGTTGGTGAATCATTACGCGTGAATGTTTCAGTGCAGATCGTTTACCTTTTTCACCAGCCACCAAAAGCACAGCACCCATCGAAGCTGCCATTCCAGTACAGATGGTTGCAACATCTGGTTTAATGATTTGCATGGTGTCATAAATCCCCAATCCGGCATATACACTACCTCCAGGAGAATTAATGTAAATCTGAATATCTTTCGACGCATCCGAACTTTCCAGGAACAGCAACTGTGCCGTCACGATATTCGCCACCTGATCGTCGATCCCTGTGCCCAGGAAAATAATCCTGTCCATCATTAAACGCGAAAAAACGTCCATTTGCGCTACGTTCAGTCGTCGCTCTTCCATAATATACGGCGTAAGATTGGTCGGGTTGAACATACCCATGTACTGATCCGTTGCCAATCCACTGTTTCCTAAATGTTTTACAGAGAAATCTCTGAAATCTTTTTTGATATCCATTGTCAATTATTTTCTATGTATTATTCTAAAATTCCACTTTTGCAGCGGATTGTATTTTTCACTTTGTCAAGGTACGCAAACTGTGTTCCATCGCCAAAAATCCGCCAAACTGTCACAAGATTCGATAGAGCTTTTCGTCGAGTTGCTTGCGAAGTTGATTCAAGTTCATGATTTGCCGATAAGTTTCGTCCTGATCCTGAGATTCCTCTAGGTTATTCTTCAAATCATTGATGATTTTGTTGACGAATTCTCTTTTGTGCCGGTAAATAACATCTTCCACAATTTTGGGCACCAATTCTTCCTCGGTTCTGAAAAAAATCTGATGTTTGGACCAATCGCTGGTTTCATAAGGTTCCAACAAAGCATTAACGACCAAACCTGCAACATTTTCGTCCATCAGGGTTTTAAAGAAATCTCCGGAACGCAGTTCGTTTTCGGCAATTCCGATTTTAATTTCTTCAATAATCTTTTGGTTTAACAGCGACTGCACTACATAGCCGTCCTCTTCCAAATGGGCAATAATTTCTTCGATTACCGTGATTTGATATTCATGATCTTCCTGATCTTTACGATCCAGAACGCGATCGCCATATTTCAGCATCAACTCCACCAGTTTTTCTTCCAAAACCAGCAGCGGACTCACGGTTTCGAAAACATCTGCCACCTTCTCCAATTTTACAGTAGGTTGCGGAGAACGCTGTTGTGGTGCTGTGGAGTGCTGATTTCTGATCTGTTTCTGAACGTTCAGTTCATTAAAAAGAGACTGTTCCGACAGTGCAAACCGTGCCGAAATTTCCTTTAAATAAACCTCCTGCTTTAGGGCATTCTGAACAAATGCCACCGATTTCACAATATCACGAATGGCCTCTGCTTTTCGAATCGGATCGTCGCCCGCCTCTTTCAGCAGAATTTCAGCTTTAAAATCAATAAAATCCTTCGCCTGTGTTTTAATGAAATTTTCCACATATTCCTGCGGATGCTTCCGCGAAAAAGAGTCAGGATCGTCGCCATCAGGAAAAAGTAAAATCCGGATGTTCATGGACTCCGACAACAGCATATCTATACTTCGGAAGCTCGCTTTTATTCCTGCCGCATCACCATCAAACAGTAAGGTCACATTTTCGGTAAGTCGCTTGATAAGCTTGATTTGCTCTGCGGTGAGTGCTGTTCCGGAGCTGGAAACTACATTCTCAATTCCGGCCTGATGCAGCGCAATCACATCCATATAACCCTCAACCAATAGACAGAGGTTATTTTTAGAAATGGCCTGTTTTCCCTGGTTTAACCCGTAAAGTACGTTGGATTTATGGTAAATTTCGGTTTCGGGCGAGTTGAGATATTTAGCTGTTTTTACGTTATTTTTGAGAATCCGCGCACCAAATCCCAGGACACGTCCCGAGAAACTGTGAATGGGGAACATCACCCGCTCCCGAAAACGATCTACCCCATTGGGCGCATTTTCCGGAAAAACAGAGAGCCCCGATTTTTCCAAAATTTCTTTGGAATATCCTTTATCTAAAGCATATTCTGTAAATGCATTCTTTTGCTCTGGCGAATACCCTAGCTGAAACTTCCTCAGCATTTCCTCGCGCAGCTCCCGCTCTTTAAAATAGGAATAGCCGATGGACCTGCCTTCTTCGGTTTCAAAAAGCTGATGCTGGAAGAAATCGCTGGCTACTTCATGTATTTTGTAGAGTAGTTCTTTGTCAGTTTGCTGCTGTTTTTCATCTTCGGTATACTCGCGGCGGTTTTCCTCGACCTCGATTCCATATTTTTTGGCCGCATAGCGAAGCGCTTCAGGATAGGTAAAATTCTCGATTTCCATTAAAAAAGAAATGGCATTCCCTCCTTTTCCCGAGGAAAAATCTTTCCATATTTGTTTACTGGGCGAAACGACGAAACTGGGTGTTTTTTCATCATGAAACGGACTTAAACCCTTAAAGTTGGAGCCCGCCCGTTTCAGCTGCACATATTCACCAACAATCTCTTCCACCCGAATGGCAGCGAAAATTTTGTCGATCGTTTCTTTGGTAATCATGCTGTAAAAATAGGAAATTAGTTGGAAGCCAAAACTTGGAAATTAGAACTATTTAAGTATTTTTGAAAAAAATTCGTTGCAAAAAAACCGCCTCTATGGAATTATTAGAAATTCAAAACCATGGAATTTAAAATCAACACCGTCGATGAGTGGCCGCTTGTCACCGATCAAATTATACCCCAGCTTCAGCATCCCATTCTTTTACTTAAAGGCAATTTAGGGGCTGGCAAAACCACCTTCACACAGTTTCTGCTAAAAGCGTTGGGAAGCCAAGACGTGGTATCTTCTCCCACTTATGCTATTGTCAACCAGTACCATTCACCCAAGGGTAAAATTTTTCACTTTGATCTTTATCGCATGAACAGTATTGATGAAGTGTATGATATCGGGATCGACGAATACCTGGAAGGCGCCGTGCTGAACATTATTGAGTGGCCCGAAATTTACGAGGAAGAACTTGCTGCATGGCCGCATCACGAAATAACAATTGAAACGTCAGCCAACGGGCGTATCATCAATTTCCGCTGAATAATTTCTTTCCGTACAGTAAATCCTTATCTTTGCTCTTTTAATTGCTGAGCTTAGTGAAATTTCATTCCTAAAAAAAGATGAGTAGTACACACGTTTTTACCCCGTTTTCCGAAGAGGATCTAATCCCGAAAGAAGAAAAACTGGAGATTATAAAAAGAGGAAAACAATACAGTATCGGGGTACCAAAAGAAACCTGTCTCAATGAAAGACGCACCTGCATCACACCAGATGCAGTACAAGTTTTGGTAGCGCACGGCCATCAAATTACAGTAGAGGCCGGTGCAGGAGAAGGTTCTTTTTTCACCGATCTGCAATATTCAGAATCGGGTGCCAAAATTACGAACGACCCACAGGAAGCATTTCAGCAAGATTTGGTACTGAAAATTAATCCTCCCACCACCGAAGAAATCGAGTACCTTAAACCTTGTACGTATTTGGTTTCGGCCCTTCAAATCAATTTGCGGGATCAAGACTATTTCAAAAAACTATCAGAAAAAAAGGTCAATGCAATTGCCTTCGAATTTATTGTTGATGAATACAGGCAACTCTCGCTTGTTCGCCTTATCGGGGAAATTGCAGGCAATGTTGCCGTGCTTTATGCAGCAGAGCTTCTGGCGCTTTCCAACGGATTAATGCTGGGCGGAATTACCGGTGTTCGACCAACAGAAGTGGTGATTCTGGGCGCGGGAATTGTAGGCGAGTTTGCCACCAAAGCAGCTTTAGGTTTGGGTGCGAGTGTAAAAGTTTTTGATAACTCACTTTCAAAACTTCGTCGGTTACATATGATGGTTGACGGAAGAGTGCCCACTTCAATTATTGATCCTAAGGAACTCAACAAGAGTTTAAAAAGAGCCGATGTTGTGATTGGTGCTTTTTCAAAATACAGCGCATTTCCCGTTATTACTAAAGAAATGGTGATGGGCATGAAAAAAGGAAGCGTCATTATTGATGTAACCATCGATAACAGCAATGTTATTGAAACTTCTGAACTTACCGATATGGAGAATCCTTTTGTTGTGAAATACGGCGTTATTCACAGCGGCTTGCCCAATCTCACTTCCAAAATGCCGCGAACAACCACAAAAGCCATCTCCAATTTCTTCTTGAGTTATCTCCTTAATTATGACGAAGAAGGTGGTTTCGAAAACATGCTGGTTCGTAAAAATGAAATGAAACAGTCTTTGTACATGTACAAAGGTCGCCATACCAACAAAGGCATTTGCGACCGGTTCAACCTCACTTACCACGACATCAACCTTCTAATTTTCTAAATGAGAAAACTGAGATTTTTCCTCATCGGGCTTGTTCCCGGTTTGCTGATTATGTTTTTTATCCTGAACAAAAAAGGCGCAAGCTGCAGCGGATATCTGCCCAATTCAAGGGTTATTGCGGAGACATTGTCGAAAGAATTTCGTTACTCTGATAGCTTCCGAAAATCGCTGGAAGACAATGCTCTTGATGATCGTTTCCTGCGAGACAGCATCATCACCAAGGGCGAAATCGATTTCGACAAAAGCCATGCGCAGAAGCAACCCTGCCCCGATTATGTGATCGTTTACCCCAAAAAAAATCCGCGGTACGAGGTAACGTTTGAAAAGTGCAACAACAGCGCAAATTTCAAATCGCTAAAAAAACTTTAATCCGTTAACACTCAGCAACATTGACAGCAATTGCCAAACCTCCCTCCGAAGTTTCCTTGAAACGATCGCTCATACTCTGTGCAGTTTCCCACATGGTTTTAATGACCTCATCTAAGGATACCCTGGCTTTCGTGGGATCACTCTCTATGGCGATATTTGCGGCGGTGATGGCTTTGATGGCCCCCATCGAATTGCGCTCAATACAGGGAATCTGAACCAAACCAGCAATTGGATCGCAGGTTAAACCCAAATGATGTTCCATGGCAATTTCGGCAGCCATTAAAACCTGAGACGGCGTGCCACCCAATATTTCGGTGAGTCCCGCCGCAGCCATAGCAGAGGAAACCCCTACTTCTGCCTGACAGCCGCCCATGGCCGCAGAAATGGTGGCGTTTTTTTTGAACAGCGTTCCTATTTCTCCCGCAACCAATAAAAAACGGATAATGGCGTCTTCACTATTAAACTCGGTGAAGGCCTGAGAATACATTAAAACGGCAGGAATCACACCACTTGCGCCATTAGTTGGTGCGGTAATAATTCGGCCAAAGCTTGCATTTTCTTCGTTGACGGCAAGTGCAAAACACGACACCCATTTGCTGATATTATTGAAGGTCTCCTCTGCATCTACCACCAACTGAAACCATTCTTCAATATTACGGTAGGTATGCTCACCAAGAAGCTTACGATTGAGCCCGGGCGCTCGCCGCGTAACGCTGAGCCCACCCGGCAAAATGCCTTCCTTGTTTACACCTTTGTAAATACACTCTTTAATCTGCTGCCAGATGTAGAGTGCTTCCGCAGCGGTTTCCTCGGCTGTTCGCCATGATTCTTCATTTAGAAAAATAAGATCAGATATTCTTTCCAGTCCCAGTTTTTCTACATTTCTAAGCAGATCATTTCCATGATGACATGGGTAAAGCGTGCGCACACACTGCTCCTCCATTGAGTTTTCATTTTGAGTAGCGATAAATCCTCCGCCAACAGAGTAATAATCCTGCACCAACTCATCGCCATTATTAAAAATCGCTTTGAATATCATTCCGTTCGGATGAAAATCCAGCGTTTTATTTTTATTCAGTATCAAATGATGTCCATATACAAAGGGAATCAATTTCTCACCACCCAAAATCAGTTCATCGGTTGTCTTAATGATTTCAATTTTTTGATCAATGGTTGTGGTATCAATGGTTTTAAAGTTTTCGCCAGAAAGTCCTAGCATCCCGGCAACATCGGTACCATGACCAATTCCTGTTTTTGCCAGCGACCCGAAAAACTCAACAAAAACCTCGCTCACGTTGCAAATTCCTTGTTCTCTTCTGATCAAATTGAGGAAACTTTCGGCGGCATTCCACGGCCCCATGGTATGTGAACTGGAAGGACCAATTCCCACCTTGATGATATCAAAAACACTGATTGACTCCATGATAAATACAACGTTTTAAAAAACAAATTTAGCTTTATTTTACCGATACGAAAGCTGCTGCTTCTAGGACTTAAAAATATCGGCAAGAATTTTCGAAACTTCTTTGGCGCGTGTCACCGGAAAAAGATGGGTGGCATTTTTGATGACATAATCTGGTTGAGAATATTTTGGAGGAAAAACGATATCCCGATCAGCAAGAATCTGAATTACTTTTTTGCTTTCTGCATGTTTCCATCCAGATATTTTTTCGATACTCCACTTCAGGTAGTATGGATCTCGCACTGTGAAATACTCCAGTAATCGAGGATTTTTGGGATCAATTATTTTTCGAAGAATAGTATAAGCAACAGCGGATTTTTCGCCAAATAATGAAACAGGCAAATACTTGGGGATTTTTGTAATGGCTCCTGCTTTCAGAAATCCGGATTTCTCAGTGTCCGACTTGATACTTCCCAAGATCACTACCTTTCTGGCGGGTTTAATGCTATCGATCTCCTGCACTACGACGCCTCCGAAAGAATAACCCAGTAACGCAAACGGCTCCGAATCATCAATTCTCGCTGCCATCCTTTGCACGTAATCCCTGAATTTTTCCCTATTTTTCGGCATCAGCCAATTCAGGAAAACAACTTGTAATCCTTCGGGAAACTGCAATTTTTCCAAGACTTTAAAATCGGCACCCAAACCGCTTACCACATAAAGTTTCATCGTTCAAAAATAAAGAAAGAGCAGGATATTCTGACTTTTAAAGGTTTCTTTTTTAGAAGAAATTTTGAAAATTTTTTCATACAAAAACACAGTAAAAACAACGCAAAATTTATGCAAATAATGCACTACGCTATAGAAATTCAATGTGTATCAATCTATTTTCGGTCCAAAAAGACTCATCAATCAGTTGACGACTAGCTTTACATTCATTTCAACATCATTGCTAATAAGCATATCTTCAAAAACGTTGTATTTGAGTCCAAAATGCTTTCGGTTAAAGCTAAATTTTGCGGAAGTAATAGTGGTGCCGGCAGCGCTATTTTCCACTTTCACAGGAAATGAAATAGTTTTATTGATTCCTTTGATCGTCAATACACCGGTCACATTGTACGGATAATTTTTATCTGAAGTTTTCTTTACCGATTTTATTTGAAAAGACGCCACAGGAAACTTTTCGGTATCAAAAAAATCGTCATTCTTAAGATGGGTTTCAAGAATTTTTTTCAGTTTTGGGCTTCCGTTCATGTCCTCTGCATCTATAGTGTTCATGTCGATTACAAAGCTTCCGCCAGTTAGTTCATTGCCAGTAAACGCCACGCTGCCGGATTTTAACTTTACAGTTCCAAAATGCGATTGGGATTCTGCTTTAAGGGTTTTGTACCCTTTCCAACGGATATCGGAATCAATAACTTTTCTGTTTTGTGCAGCTACCTTTACTGCCAAAACAACCAGCAGTAGCAGAACTGTCACCTTATTTAATAATGCCATAATTAACGTGATGAGATGATAGAAAAAACTCCGATTAAAAAACGGAGTTATGGTGGAATATGATTTTAATTTTTGAAAAAAGCGGCATAAAGAGCAGCACCACTGATGATTGTATGCTGATCCTTAACCAAATAAATCGGAATATCTTGCAACAACGCCTCCATTTTATCGCTAACGATAAAATGTTTGTAGAATTTTTTATCGACCAGGAATTTTTCCATCAGTAAAGCGAGTTCTCCAGTCAAAATTAATCCACCGGTAGCTTTAAGTTTTAGCACCAAACTATTGGCTTCGCGTGCCATAAAGATCAGGAAAGTTTCAACGGTCATTTTACAGGTTCGGTCTTCGTTTTCGAGCGCACCTTTAATAACGGCATCCACAAAATTTCCTTCATCGATGGCGTGGGTTAAAAAATTAGGTTGTATCTGGCGCTTGATGTCGCGGATGAAACGAAAAATATTAAACAAACCAGAAGCTGAAAGTACACTTTCCCAACTAACGATTCCATAAATTTCATTCAAAAACTGGTAAAACTCAATTTCATCGGCCGTTCTGGGTGAAAATTCGCAATGGCCGCCTTCTGTGGCAAAAGGCCGTAAAGTAGCACCATCCCAAAAAAGACCGGCTTCCCCCAATCCGGCTCCTGGCGCAAGAATGGCTACATTTCCGGGAGTGAAGTTGGCAGAGGTGTGGATGGGAAGAATTTTGTCATCAGCTACGTTCTCCAACCCGAAAGCGGAGGCCTCCAAATCATTGAGCAGGTACACTTTTTCAACGCCTACTGCATTGCGAATTTCTTCGGCATCCAATTTCCAAGGTAAACGTGGTGGCTCACTTTTGCCTCCTATGACGGGACCGGGAACCGCAACAGTTATCCGCGAAACACCGGCAACTGCATGGTCTGCGACAAACTGTTTCACCATTTCGGAAAACGATGCGTAATCGCTGGTAACATACTCGCTGGTGGCGACGGCAGTCACTTTCCGGTTTTCGGCTTTGTAAAGACCTACTGTTGTTTTTTCCTTTCTTAAATCTGCCGCAATTACCGTGATGCCATTATTTTGATCATTGGCAATGCCCGGTAAAAAAAGTTTGAAGTTATTGCTGTTATTCATTTTTTACATCTTAAAAACCAAAGATAATAATTGTTTTGAAAAAATATTTGTAAAAAAGAAAAACCTTTTCAAAAAAATTGAAAAGGTTCTCTTATGGCTGAAAAAATTTTTCTATTTCCCTAATGGAATGTTATAGCTGACACCTGCACCTAATGCACCTGCACTGTATTTTTGCGAACCAATTTCACCCGTTGTGCCGGTGAAAGTTTTCTGGTATTGTACTGCAAAATTCCAATTTCTGTCGTGGTATCCTATTTCCGGTTTGATGTAGAAACCACCATCAGGTCTGTTAACTGTTGCATTCGATGCTACTTTGGAATCACCAACGATAAATCCGTAACCCAAATCAGCGCCTAAATAAAAACCGGTTTGCTTAGGATAAATTCTAATCAATGCTGCTACAGGCACTACTCCAAAATCATTATTTTTTACAGTGACACCACTCACATCATTATTTCTTCCAAAAAAATGATTGTATCCTGTGGCGATACCTAACCCAAATCCTGGGGTCACCAAATTCTGATAAGCCACATCAAGACCAACATTCATCGACGCATTTTCCTGCGGAAGTGCTACACCTACATTACCTCCAACCTTGATCATATTTCTCATGCTGGCACTTTGTGCACTTACTAATCCGGCGGTCATTACTCCTAAAACAAGAATTGTTTTCTTCATTGATTTCATAATTTTAAATTTTAAATTTTACAGAAACAACACTTGTCAAAATCGTGCCAAAGCAATAGCAAATCGGCAAGAAATAAAGCAAGTAAAAACCCAAGCAATTGATAATCAGTACTGTTAATCTTAAAAAAATTAAACAATCATTTACATTAATGGCAGTAAAAGTAACTTCTGACAATAATGCAGCTTTGTGGACACAAAAAAGGAATCACTTCCCATGATTCCTATTGATTAATTGCCTACTACTTTTTTAAATCTTATCGCGAAGATCCACATATCCACCGCCATTGTAGCCATTTTTTAACCCTTGCGAGGTAAGAAATTCTAATGCTTTGCCGCTTCTGTTGCCGCTACGGCAAAATAAAACTACCGGTTTGTCAATGCCCAGAATCTCATCTTTTCTTTCTTCTACTTCTCCCAACGGAATATTTTCTGCACCATCGATGCTGCCGTCCATTTCGAGTTCCATGGGCTCTCTTACATCAATTAACTGGTAATTGCCCGATTTCAACACTTCTTCTAAACTCATGTTTTTATACTATTTTAGGGTTACACGTTATAAATGGTTGTGTAGAAACACAGCAAACAAATTTATAAAATAATGTTAGTTTTGCAATGCAATTTATGACACATTCTGCCGAGAAATATTCAGCGTTCATTAAAGCCAAAGCAAAGAAGTTTGGCTTTCAAGACTGCGGAATTTCCAAAGCTGAGTTTTTGGAAGCCGATGCTAAACCTTTGGAAAACTGGCTAAAAAGTAACTACCACGGAGAAATGTCGTACATGGAAAATCACTTTGACAAACGGCTCGATCCTACCCTTCTTGTAGAAGGTTCACGATCCGTCATTTCGCTTTCTTACAACTATTTTCCCAGCGAAAGTTTATTAACAAATGACAATTTCAAGATCTCTAAATATGCGTACGGCGAAGATTATCATGAGGTGATTAAGGCCATTCTTCGTGAAATGGTGCAAGAATTACAGCAGGAAATTGGTGATTTCCAATTTCGAATTTTTACCGATTCTGCACCCGTTTTGGAGCGCAGCTGGGCTCGTAAATCAGGCATTGGTTGGGTAGGGAAAAATGCAAACCTCATCACGAAACAAAAAGGATCATTCTTTTTTTTGGCCGAGATTATTTGTGATCTTGATCTGCAGACCGATTCGGCAACAACCGATCATTGTGGATCTTGCACTAAGTGCATCGATGCGTGCCCCACCGATGCGATAGTAAATAATAGAGTAATTGACGGCAGCAAATGCATTTCGTATGCCACAATAGAACTCAAAAACGAAATCCCAGATACCTTTAAAAACAACATGGAAGATTGGATGTTTGGCTGCGATATTTGCCAGGATGTTTGCCCTTGGAATCGTTTTTCGGCACCCACCTTGGAAGAAAAATTTAAGCCCAATGCTCATTTAAAATCTTTTCACAAAGAAGATTGGAAGGAAATAACGCAAGAACTATTCTCCGAGATTTTCCGGAAATCGCCTGTGAAAAGAACAAAATTCGCAGGATTGCAACGCAATATCTCGTTTTTGGATGGGTGATAAATACTAGTGATGGAAAACATCATCATATTTAACTCCTGCTTCAATGCTTACCGGTAAAAAATTTTCTTCGGGCACAATGGGGCAGCTGTAATCGAAGGCATTGTAGGCACAATACGGTTGATAAGCCCGATTAAAATCGATCATGATTTTATGAGTCTTAGGAATTTTCAAATCCAAATATCGTCCTCCACCATAGGTTTCCTTTCCATTGGTTTCATCTCGAAACGGCAGAAAAAGGTGGTCTTCAAAACCTTTTTTCTGGATGAGTGTTAAACTTTGATAAACGGTTAAAGTTAATTTTTTGCCATCCAATATAAAGACAGCTTTACCGTACTCGCGATATGGCTTTGTTTTGCCTGAGGAAGTGGGAATCTCAAATGGCACCGCATTCTTTGTCAAAGTAAAGTCGGCCTCGATTCTATACTTGTTATTGATCGAGAAAAAAGGATGCGCTTTAAACTTGGCAAAATTTTCACCACGCAGCGGCGTTTCTTTCGGATTGAGATATTCGGCGTTGAGTTCTTGCTGAAATTTTCGGGCATCTCTCACCGCATTAGATGAGCAGGAGCCCATCAATACAACAACGCTTAATAAGAAGAACTTTTTCATTTTTTCTTTTTGCAATATTTTTTCCACATCGCCAAAAAGTAGTTTTCGTTACTACTGAAGTAATAAGGGAGTTCTACAAAATTTTTATCACGATAAAGTCCCAAATGCAGATAAACAGGTTTTGTCGCTTTATCACTTTTTAGTTCAAAAGAAAAAACATCTAAAAAATCGCTGGGCCTCTTTGCTGTTCTCACGGATGCTAAATGATCAATACCGATATTGGCTCCAAACTTTTTTTCAATCCAATCGCAATTTCGTTTTAACGAATCGGTCACTATATACTTTTGAAATCTTTTCGAAATATTGAAACCCTCAATCTCTGAATAATCCTTATTTTGGCATTTTGTAAAGATTGTTTGCGCAAAATTTTGAGCTACATTTTTACGTTCTTCGCTTACCCGACTCAGCGGAATGGTATCATAATATGAGCTACAACTTGTGAGGGAAAAGACGACCACTAAAATTTCTACAATTTTCATCATATTCTTTCTTATTCAATCTTATTGAACTTTTACTTTTCTGTTGTTAAACAATCACTACCCGGTAAATATCTGTTGCATTTCTTTTGATATGTTGCACATGAAAGCCACCACTTTCGGGAATTACTTCTTTCAAATCAAAAACTTTACACGCTTTGGGCAATCCTTTAAAAACCAGCGTAAACCAATAATCCTGAAGTGGCGGAACCATCGTCCATTCCGGGTACAGTGAGATGTTCTCATGATGAATAAGAGCACTTTGGTGATCCATACTTTCATCAATCAAAAAAGTACTGGGCCATATCCGGATGAGTGTCCCCAAATTGTAACTTGCGGGGAAACAGCAATGCACGATCACCTGCCGCTCCTCTTCAAATTTAGTTTGCAGCGACTCTAGGATTTCAGTAACGATTTCGGGTTTGGTCAGCGTTTCCATTGGTACTAAAAATCTAATACGGTTTCCTTTTAATGCGCCTGCAGCCAATTATCACCTACGCCCACTTCCACCAAAAGAGGAACCTGGGTATCGAAAGCCGATTCCATTTCTTTTTTAATAAGCGATTGGGCTTCTTGCACTTCATCTGCAGGTGCCTCAAAAACCAATTCGTCGTGTACCTGAAGCAACATCTTGGTTTTCATCTTTTTCGAGGTTAACTCCTGATCTATTTTAATCATCGCAATTTTAATAATATCTGCAGCACTCCCCTGAATTGGAGCATTTACCGCATTTCTCTCAGCGTGGGCCTTCACCACAAAATTGGCAGAATTAATGTCTTTTAAATGCCGCTTTCTATTCAGTATTGTTTCCACATAACCCGTATCCTGTGCTTTCTTTACTTGTTCCGCCATGTATTTTTTAAGTTCCGGATAAGTTTCAAAATAGTTCTGAATCATCTCCTTGGCTTCCGTACGAGATAATCCGGTTTGCTCGGCTAAACCAAAAGCACCTTGCCCGTAGATGATACCAAAATTGACGGTTTTCGCCTGTGAACGCTGGATTTTAGTGACTTCTTTTAGCGGAACGTTAAACAGTTTCGATGCCGTGGAAGCATGAATATCTTCGCCATGCTGAAAAGCATTGATCATATTCTCTTCTTTCGAAATTTCGGCAATCAGGCGAAGCTCTATCTGTGAATAATCGGCAGAAATAATCTTGTTTCCTTTATCTGCTTTAAAGGCACCACGAATTTGCTGCCCACGCAATGTTCGTATCGGAATGTTTTGCAAATTGGGGTTCACCGAAGCCAGACGACCTGTCGCCGCTGTGGTTTGGGAAAAGTTGGTATGCACGCGATGGTCATGCGGATCAATCTGCGCCGGCAAAGCATCCACATAGGTTGATTTCAACTTTTGCAAAGTTCTGTACTCCAAAATCAGAGGCACGATTTCATGTTTTGCAGCCAATTTCTGAAGCACATCTTCGGAGGTGGCATACTGTCCTGTTTTGGTTTTTTTGGCTTTTGGGTCGAGCTTTAGTTTTTCAAACAAAACTTCACCCAATTGCTTTGGTGAATTCATATTGAATGATTCATCAGACAACGCAAATATTTTGGTTTCCAGTTCTTTAAGGTCATTTTCCAGGTCTACACTTTCTTGCTTCAGCCATTCTTTATCTAATGCAATGCCCTGAAGCTCCATCTTGGCAAGCACTTTTACCAGAGGCATTTCTACGGCATAAAACAAATCTTCCAGATTTTCTTTTTTGAGTTGAGGGGCAAAAATTTCATACAATTGCCAGGTTACATCAGCATCTTCACCCGCATATTTCGTTTGTTCTTCCACAGAAACCGACCGTAAAGTGCGCTGGTTTTTTCCTTTCCCAATGAGCATTTCTATGGCTACAGGTTGATAATGAAGATAAACTTCGGCAAGATAATCCATGCCGTGTCTTCCGTCGGGATTCAGCAAATAGTGAGCAATCATCGTGTCGAAAATGGCACCTTCCACTTCAATGCCGTACTGTCGCAGTATTTTATAGTCGAATTTGAGGTTGTGCGCAATTTTCAGGAGCTCCTTTTTCTCGAATAGTGGCCGGAAAATTTCTAAAGTTTCCAATGCCTCTTCCCTATTTTCAGAGATAGGGATGTAATACGCCAATCCTTTTTCGTAGGAAAAACTCATCCCGATCAATTCTGCCTCCAGTTCATTTAAGGACGTGGTTTCGGTATCAAAACAAACTGCATTTCTGGCAAGGATATTTTGCACCAGCATTTTTTGTGCTTTGGGTGCATTGATGTACTGGTACAGGTGATTGGTAGTTTCTACCGTCGAATGGGTTTCAGTGGCTTGTGCCAGTTCCTCAAAATTTGCAAAAAGGTCAAGCTGCACTGCTCCGGATTTTGTTTCGGCTTTATCATAACGGGAAATCGTATTGGGATCAACAGGTTGATTTCCGTTGTTATTTTGATTGGCAGGCGCAAAGGCACGGTAAAGATTTTCGTAAAGACGGCGAAACTCGATCTCGTCGAAAACCTCTTTTACTTTATCAAAATCGGGCGTTTCCAGATCGTATTGTTCCTGATGAAACTCAATAGGTGTATCACAAAGAATGGTGGCCAACTTTTTCGAGAGGATGCCGCGCTCTGCAGAAGCTTCAACCTTCTCCCTCAGTTTTCCTTTAATCTGATCAGTATTCGCCAGGAGGTTTTCGATTGAGCCATATTCTTGTAAGAATTTTTTTGCGGTCTTTTCACCTACGCCGTCCAATCCAGGAATATTATCTACAGAGTCGCCCATCATCGCAAGAAAATCGATCACTTGTTTTGGATCTTTAATTTCGTATTTTGCTAACACTTCGGGAATACCAAGTATTTCAAATTCAGCACCTTTTAAACCTGGTTTATAAATTTTAACATTCTCAGTAACGCACTGGGCGAAATCTTTATCGGGCGTCACCATAAAAACTTTATATCCTTCCGCCTCGGCTTTGCAGGCAATGGTTCCTATCACATCGTCGGCTTCATACCCTTCTACTCCCAAAATAGGAACATGCATGGCCTCCAATATGCGGTGAATATAGGGAATGGCAATTTTAATGGCTTCAGGGGTTTCGCTGCGGTTGGCTTTGTACTCTGCATAATCTGCGGTACGCACACTGGCTTCTCCCACGTCGAAAACAACGGCCAAATGCGAGGGTCTTTCTCTTCTAATGAGCTCGATGAGGGAATTGGTGAATCCGAAAATCGCAGAAGTATCAATTCCTGTACTGGTTATTCTCGGACTTCGGATGAGGGCGTAATAGCCGCGGAATATCATGGCATAAGCATCAATGAGGAAGAGTCGCTTATCGTTTTCGTCGTGTGTCATACCGACAAAGATAGGGAAAAGATGCAAGGAAAAAACAAAAACCAAATACCGATTCCCAAGAAAAGACAGTATGGAAACGCCATCAATTACCTATGAAAAAAATGGAGTTAACGACGATCAAAATTTTGAATTTAATTACTAGTAACTAACTGTTTATGAATCACTTTTCGAGCTAATGTCGAGAAAAAACCACCGAGTAAAAATCCCATGGCAGCGCCCATTAGAATATCCAATGGAAAATGTACGCCTAAGTAAATTCGGCTGTATGAAACGACCAGTGCCCAGAAATAAAGCATCAATGGTAAATACCGATACCGCCGAAACAGCAGCATACTGATGAACGTGGCAATAAAAAAAGTGTTGGACGCATGACTGGAATAAAATCCAAACTGACCGCCACACTGTACTTCTCTTATCACATGATGCAATGCAGGATCATGGCAAGGACGAAGCCGGGCGATACCTGTTTTGAAAATTCCCGCCAACTGATCCGAAACCGTTACTCCTAAACCAATAAAGATTAAGATGAAAATCAAATTGCGAGGTTTGAAATTTTTATAAAGCAGGTAGAGAAAAATCACATACAGCGGGATCCAAATCCATGTACCGGAAATCATCTCCCAAAAGCGGTCGAACGGTGCGCTCCCCAAAGTGTTGAGGTACACAAAAACGTGCCGGTCTTCCTGAATGAGTTCGTGCATACTATCGGCTTACAGGACCTTGATGATCGTCGTTATCTGCGAGGTTTCCTTTTGCAGGCGCGGGTTCTGAGCTTGCATTCTTCTCCGCATCGTTTAACGGATTATAGTCCTGCGCTGCTTTTTTTACTTTATCAATTTCGCGCTTTATTTCGGAAACAGGATTATCGGTTTCCTTCATAATTTCGGTTTTCACATCCTCCATTGCGCCGCGCATTTTTCGCACACCGGCGCCCAAATCGCGGGCAATCTGCGGTAATTTATCGGGTCCAAATAAGACCACAATAGCCACAGCAATTAAAAGCATTTCGCCAATACTCAGTTCCATTTGGCAAATTTACAAAAGATTATGGTACAGCAATTTTTGACCGGGTTAAATTCTTCTTAAAAGATGAATACTTAGCCATTTCAATTCATATTGATGGGCATTTTAGATTATCAATTAATGGGTAAAATGGATAATAGTGATGCAATCAGCTTTAAAATTACTCTTCATCTATCTTCGTTTACGGTAGAAGACCATATAAACAATAACAGCACTGATTGACATCAGGATAAAGCCGAGAAAAAACGGTGCTCCCGGAAAAATAAACGGTGCATCGCTATGGGTAAAATAATAAAAAGTATTGGTCATGAGCGGAGGACCGACAATGGCCGTCAAACTGATCAAACTTGCCAAAGCCCCCTGCAATTCACCTTGTTCGTTTTTGGGAACCTCCGAAGAAATCACCGATTGCAGTGCAGGTCCGGCAATTCCACCTAAGCCGTACGGCACCAGAAAAGCAAACATCATCCAGCTATTGCTTGCAAATGCAAACAAAATCATCCCTACTGCATACAGCAACAAGCCATAAAAAATGCTTCGCTCGTCGCCAATTTTGGGTTGAATAATCCTGATTAAATACCCCTGAACCAAAGCGGCCATAAAACCCGAAACGCCTAAGGAAATACCCACCAGCTGCTCGTTCCAACCAAATTTATACATGGTAAAGAAAGTCCAGTTGGTTTGCACGGCGTGGCCTGCGATGTACACAAAAACCAACGCAGCAATAAGCCCAAGAATCTGCGGATACTTCCGAAGCCGAAGCAATGAACCCACCGGATTGGCACGTTTCCAATCAAATGGGCGACGATGTTCTTTGTCTAAACTTTCGGGCAGGATGAAAAGCCCGTAAAGGAAATTTATTAAACACAAAACTGACGCTGCATAAAACGGAACGCGAGGACCATAATGGCCTAAAACACCACCAATGACTGGGCCAATAATAAAACCCAAACCAAATGCTGCCCCAATCATTCCAAAGTTCTTGGCCCTATCTTCATCATTAGAAATATCAGCAATGTAGGCGCTCGCCGTGGTAATACTGGCTCCTGTAACTCCCGAGAAAATTCTACCCACAAAAAGCCAAAAAATAGTGGGCGCTACGGCCTGAATAAAAAAGTTGATTGAAAACCCCAGCAAAGAGAAAAGAATAATAGGCCTCCTTCCATACTTATCACTTAAGCCACCCAACACAGAGGCAAAAACAAACTGCATCCCCGCATATACAAAACTGAGCCAACCACCATATTGCGACGCTACACTAAGATCAGGGTTATGAATAAGTTCACGAATCAGTGCAGGAACTACAGGAATAACAATTCCCCAACCGGTAATATCGATCAGTAAGGTGATAAAAATAAATCCTATAGCAGCTGATTTCTGATTTTTTTTCATTGCGGTTTCAAAGATAGTTTTTTGAGCGTTGGCGGGCACAAAAAAGTGCAAATATCTTTTTTGCCAATTGCCACATTCTCGCTCAAACATAAGAAACCTCTGTGTGAATGCACCGGCGGAAAATTTCATGGGTATGATGAATGTTTGTTGATGTTTAATGGATAGATCGCAACGAACACATTTTTTCTTTGATAGCACCATTAAATAAAGCGATCGATTACCATTTGCCAACGACTTAAATGCAAAAAAAATCCTTTCACGATAATGCGGAAAGGATTAATTCATCAACAGCTTTTACAATGGGAATCATCTTTATTCACCCCTATTTTATTGAGGATGAGATACATCAAACACCAATTTGTAAGTGCATGAATCCACATATTGAGTCCGACCAATGCGGTCAGCCAAAACCAGTTGGGGTTTATGTAAATTCCCAGGAGTAAACTCCCAATAATCAATGTGCCGGCAATGGCGTGTACAATTCTTGTTTGCATAATACGCGTTTTTTATGATTTATTTCTTTTCGGCCACCATTCGGATTACATTGGCTTTTCCGATGTGGTACAAACCTTCGTTTAAAATTATTTCCGCTTCTTCCGCCATCAAAAAGTTAAAATCTGGAAGTTCTTTTTTTGTTTCTTCCAGACTGCAAAGCATTGACGCCTCTTTCGGACCTCCTGCTTTGGGGCTTTCCTGCTGATTGCGGATGTGCTTTTCTGAAAAACATTCTAGGATTAAAATACCACCGCTCTTTAAGTAAGATGAAACTTTTCGGTAATATTTTCCCCTATTTTCTTTCGGAAAATGAGCGAATATCAGCGCTATGGCATCAAAACTTTCCGGATCGTAACTGATTTCTTCCACCGAGCCCAAATCGTACTTCATCTGCACCTTGTTGTTAAAAGCCAAGATTTCCGCTTTCTTTTTTGCTTCAATACTCGCATCAAAAGCCGTCACTTCCCAACCCTTTTGCGCAGCATATACTGCATTTCGGCCTTCACCTTCCGCCGGCAAAAGAATTTTTCCTGTGTTGATTTTTAAAATTTGGCTTTTAAAAAATTCGTTTGGCACCATTCCGTAGGCATATTCTTTATCGCGGTAGCGCTGATTCCAAAAGTGATCCATCATCTTTATTTTAGTTAAACTTTTCAAGTGCGATCGTTGCAATGTGAATATGGGACAGCGATTCCTGTTTGCGGTTGAATGCTTCCGCTTTGGCATACAGATCAACAATGCATTCGTGCGCTGCAAAAACCGTAAAAAGTAAAGAATCTGTTCCTATCGCATCTGTGGCAAACCAGGTGTTGAGCTCATTGTCTGCCGCATTTTTATATCCTTTTACAGACTGATAAGAAAACGTTTTAACACCCGAAAGATTCAGAATTTTCTTGACTTCTTTTTCAAACTCTTCGATACAGGTGATGAGGACTAGTTTCATATTCATTTTGTTTTGTGTGTTATTTTTTAATGGTTTATTCTTCAAAACCTCATCGAAATCGGCAACCAATGAGGTTTTTGAATGGTATGAATCTTTACTCTTCAAAAGAAGATTGTTCGTCACCGATTTGCTGCTCCCATTTCTTTTTTTCTGTGATGTAATATACCAGCGGAACGACCACGAGCGTGAGTAACGTAGAAACGATTGCTCCAAAGACCAGGGAAATGGCCAGTCCCTGAAAAATCGGGTCAAACAGAATGATCACGGCACCGATAACGACGGCTCCTGTGGTGAGTAAAATCGGCGTGGTTCTTACGGCTCCGGCTTCGATGATGGCCTGTTTCATGGGAATTCCTTCTTTCAAGCGGATTTCGATAAAGTCGATCAGAAGAACGGAATTTCTTACCATGACGCCAGCCAAAGCAATCATTCCGATAAACGAGGTAGCGGTGAAAAATGCGCCTAAAAGCCAGTGACCAAGCACAATACCAATCAACGAAAGCCAACCATCATCACGATCGGTGTTTTAAAATTCTGAAACCAGCCGACTATCAGCATGTAAATAATGATGATCACCACTGCGAACGCCGTTCCCAAGTCCCTGAAAACCTCCAAAGTAATCTGCCATTCGCCATCCCATTTCACGGTATAGTTGTCCTCATCTTTGGGCTGATCCATGTACAATTCATTGATGGTGTAGCCCTTTGGGAGTTTAATCTTCTTGAGTTTTTTATCCATCCCGAGAATGGCATAAGCCGGACTTTCCAGTTTCCCCGCCATGTCGGCAAGAACGTACACCACCCTTTTCTGATCTTTTCTGTAAATGGTTTTATCCAGCGTTTTCTCCTCCACTTTTACCAGGTCGCTTGCGGGAATCATTCCGGTTTGCCCTTTGATTTTTAGTCCTGTAATATCCTGAATGGTGGATTTATCAGCATTGTTCAGCTTCATCACCATTTCCACAGGATCGTTGGATTTTTCGTCATAGAGATTTCCAATAGGATGTTCGCCGATCAGATAGGTCATATTCCCGACGATTTGTTGAGGTGCTACGCCGTTCAGCATGGCTTTTTCCTTATCCGGAACCAACCTGAATTCTTTTTGAGGCGCTTCCACCATCCAGTCAATATCCACGACATCATCGGTCTTCTTCAGAATATCTTCCACCTGTTTTGCCACTTTAATTTGCCCATCCTCGTCAGGCCCGTAAATTTCTGCGACAATGGTTGACAACACTGGCGGTCCGGGCGGCACTTCCACTATTTTTACATTCGCGCCATATTTAGCCGCTATTTTCTGAATGTCGGGACGAATATTTTTAGCCACCTCATGGCTTTGCGCATCCCGGTCTTCCTTGTGCAGAAGATTGACCTGAATATCCGCAGAATTGCTGCTTCCCCGCATATCATAATGCCGCACCAAACCATTAAAGGTAATCGGAGCCGAAGATCCCACATAGTTCTGATAATTCACCACTTCAGGAACGGTTTTCAGGTATTGGGCAATATCCTGCGTCACCGCCGAAGTTCTTTCCAGCGTGGTTCCTTCGGGCATATCAATCACCACTTGGATTTCATTTTTATTATCAAAAGGAAGCATTTTTACCGCCACCCATTTGGTGAAAAACGCTGCTACGGAAATCAATAATAAAACCACCGTAATCGCCATCATGGCAACTCTTTTTGATTTTGAATCTAAAAGTGGCAACTCTATCTTTTTATAGATTTTATAAATCCTGCTGGTTTCGAATCCCTGTTCCTCTTTATGTTCCTGATCATCTTTTACCTTTAATAAATGATAACCGAGATACGGCGTCACCGTTAAAGCTACAAAAAGCGACAACATCATCGCAATAGAAGCCCCAATCGGCATGGGCGACATATAAGGCCCCATCATCCCGGAGACGAAAGCCATTGGCAAAATCGCAGCAATCACAGTAAATGTGGCTAAAATAGTAGGATTTCCGACTTCATTAATGGCGTAAATGGCGGCCTGTTTGAACGGAAGTTTCTTCATGTGGAAATGCCTGTGCATATTTTCGGCTATAATGATGCTATCATCCACCACGATTCCCACCACGAAAACCAAGGCAAAAAGCGTAATCCTGTTCAGCGTGTACCCCAACATATAATAACTGAACAAGGTTAAAGCAAAGGTGAGCGGCACGGAAAAAAACACGACCAGACCACCTCTCCATCCCATCGCGAGCATTACCAGAACGGTGACGGCCAAAATAGCGACACCAAGATGCGTCAGAAGTTCCGACACTTTATGAGAAGCAGTTTCTCCGTAATTTCTGGTGACTTCAACATGCACATCATTGGGAATCAAATTCGTTTTCAATTCATCCACTTTGGCTAAAATCTTTTCGGAGATTTTCATGGCGTCCGCGCCTTTCACTTTGGAAACCGAAACCGTGACTGCAGGATATTCCGATTTGAATTTTTTACCGTTCTGCACCGCATTCCCATAGCCAAAACTGACATAATTGGCAGGATCCGAAGCACCGTCTTTTATCGTGGCGACCTGTTTCAGATACACCGGCATATTCTGCGAAGTTCCGATAACGAGATTTTCCACATCTTCGGCAGAATTCAGGAATTGCCCTGTTGTTAAAAGATATTCCGAGTCGTTAGAATCAAACTTTCCGGATTGTGAACTGCCATTATTGGCCTGAATCATCTGCATGACAGACAGGGCATCTACATTCAGTTCTGCCATTTTATCTTTATCCAAAATCACCTGCAGCTGGCGGTTTCTCCCTCCGATTACTTTGGTCAGGGAAACATCTTTTATTTTTTTGATTTCCGAAGATAATTCCTCTCCAATCTGACGAAGCTGAAAATCATTATAATGGGGATTATCACTCCACAATGTGAGCCCAAGCATCGGAACATCATCAATGGAACGGGTTTTCACCATTGGCTCCATTACGCCTTTTGGGAAGATATTTTTATTCTTCATCAGCTCATCGTAGAGCTTTACATAAGACCGTTCGGTGTCTTCGCCCACATAAAACTGAACAATCAGCATGGCTTGTCCGTTCATCGCCATTGCATGAATATGCTCTACCCCTTTGATGTTGGAAATCACCTTTTCCAGTGGTTTTACCACCCGGTTTTCCACTTCTTTCGGGCTGGCTCCCGGATAACCGACCATAACATCCGCCATCGGAATAATGATCTGGGGTTCTTCTTCCCTCGGTATTAATGTGGAGCTGTACACGCCAATCATCATCAACGCAATCATTAACAGAATCGTTAATTTTGAATTGATAAAAAACTCGGCGATACGTCCTGCGAATCCTTTTTCCATATTTTTTTTGTTTAAAGTTTAAAGCTTCAGGTTTAAAGTTTATCCAACGTTGAACATTAAACTTTGAACTATTTTATTTGAATTTTTGCGCCGTTATACAATTTCCCGTTAGAAGAAACGATGTAGGTTTCCTTAGGGTTTAAACCTGATAAAACCTCAATACGGTCTCCCACGGTTTTACCTGTTTTGAGCCATCTTAGCACCGCGGTACTTTGTGAACTTACCACGTAAACACCGGTGAGCTGACCATTTTCCACCAAAGCCGCTTTTGGGATCATCATACTTTCCTGAAAATCCTGATTGATTTTCCCTGAATTTTTAAACGGAAACTGTACATTCACGAACATACCTGGAAGCAGACCCGATCCGTTGTGAATATTGATTTTCACCATATATTGCCCACCCGAATTTGCCGCCGATTTACTGATTTCGGAAACCGTTCCTGAAACGGTTTTGTTCAGGGTTTTCAAAGTGACTTCTACCGGCATTCCGTTAGAAATTAGTGCAATATTCTGCTCCGAAACCAAAACCTGCGCCTGCAAAGAAGATGGCGATTCTATCGTCAGCAAAGGCATTCCCGGACTGGCCATATCGCCCTGTTCCGCATATTTTGCGGTAATCGTTCCCGAAATTGGTGCGGTGATGTTGGTGTAACGGTATTGCGCATTCACTTCGTTTTTCATTTGCTGGGCGGCCTGCAATCCGGCCTGCGCTATTTCGTAACGGGCTCTCATGTCGTCAAGCTCTTTTTGGGAAGCACTTTGGGATTGATAGAGATTCTGAAATCTTTCGTAATCTTTTTTGGCGATATTATAATTCGCTTGAGCTTGGGAAATCTGTGCATTCGCCTGTCCGCCTTTTGCCTGAATATCGGTTGCGTTGATGCTGACCAAAAGCTGACCTGCACTCACATTCTGCCCCACTTCTGCCTTCATGTTGGTGATGTAGCCCATCATTCTCGTCGAAACGTTGACTGAATTTTTAGCGACCAGTTTTCCGCTGGCAGAAGCTTGTGAAAGATCGTTAGCGACGGTTGTTTTGCTGACCGTTACCGTGACTGGTGCGTCTGTCAACTGTGCAGCTATTTTCTCATCCGAAGAGCAGCTTGACAACAGAAGCGTGCCGAGAAACAGCATTGAGTAAATGTATTTTTTCATGATTAAATTTTTCATTTTAATTATTATTTCGAAAAAATCCGGTTTGCGATCCTTCATTGCATTGAACCGTATTTTTCTTTTAATTTATTTTAACCCGTTTGGTTGGGAAACCATGCTCACTAGCCCCGATGGGAACGGCATCCTTTTTCTTTTTTGAAGTGGCAAAAAAGCGGTGGCAAAAAAGAAAAAGATACAGTGGACAGCGGGAAAAAGCTCCTAAAAATCTGCTACTGTTTTAAAAACTGCTCGTATTCCACGGCTACGTTGTGCTCGAAAACGGCTTGCTGATATTCCAGTTCTTTTTGGGACATGAGGGTTTCGGCGGAAAGCAGATCGGCGGATTTTTCCAACCCTTGTTCGTAACGGTTTTTGCGGATTCTGTAGGCCTCTTTGCTCTGTTCCAATGCCTGTTTGGTGAAAGTCAGTTTGGCGATGGCGTCTTCAATCTGCCGTCCGGCTTTGTTGAGTTCCAGCTGGCTTTGTTTGGAATATTGCTCGATTTCGGTTTCGGCTTTGGAACGTTCGGCTTTGTATTTTTCTTGCTCGCTTTTGGCCTTTAAGCCATCAAAGACATTCCATGAAAGCTGGATTCCCGCCAAATATCCATTGGCGTTGAACTGCGCGATTTTGTGATCATACATTTCAAAACTCCCGAAGGCATTGAGCCGGGGCAGAAACTTCGCTTTTGACGACTTCATCATCCAGTCGTAGGCCTCAAGGGATTTGTTGTAGGCCAGCAAATCTTTACGGTTGGGATTCAGCGTGGCGTCCGAAGTCGTCATATACGCTCTGTTTTCCAATGTTTCTGTGGGTTTGAGGATTTTATTTTCTGCATTTTCATCCAGCAAAAAGTATAAATAATCGGAAGCATTCCTGATGTTGGATTTTGCGGTCTGCATCTGGCTTTCGATCTCGCTGATGCGCACGTCCATGTACAATACCTCGGATTTCTGAACCATGCCGTTTTTGTAATAATTATCGATGACTTTTTTGTTGGCAAGGGTCGTTTTCTTTGCATTTTCAAGGGTTTCCAACATTTTGTAGGCCAGTTGAAGCATCATATACGATTTCTTGAGTTCAAACCGGACGAATTCTTTGGTTCTTTCGGTCTTGATATTCAGCACCTCTGCTTTTACCAGGCCTGCTTTTTTCTGATACACCGCATCTATGTTGATAATGGGTTGCTGTACTTCTATTTTCGTCGCAAAATTGGAGATGCTTTTCGGGTTGTTTAGGTGATCCGGATCAAAATCCATCATGGTGATTCTTTCCTGATTGAGCTTGGAACCAAATGCATACAGCGGGTTATTGGTATTGGAAAAAGTGTAGGACGCATTCACGTTGGGGAGGTACATAGCACGGGTACCCAGCAATTCGGCCTGCGCGAGTTCTGCTTCCTTCTTCGCCATTTTTATCTGAAGATTATGGTCGATACTCTTATTTTCCAGATCGGTTCTGGAGATGGAAACCACTTCCTGCGAAAACCCGAAAGTGATCATCGTGACGGTTATAACTGAAAATAATATTTTTCGCATTTCTCTTAATTTTTGACAAAATTAGATTGACGGAATCTATTGTACAGTAACCTTCATCACACAAGGGATTTTTGTGCAGAGAGCCAAAAAAAACCGCCTTTAAAGGCGGCTACAATTCATAAAATAGGGAAATACTATGCTATTATGATTCTTGGAATCATGGTGATTTTGGCTTTCACCGAATTGGAGATGAGGCAATTGGCTTCAGATTTATAAAGCACTTTTTCCGCTTTTTCCCTTTCGGATTCGTTATTGATGATTACCTCAGGTTCCAAGATCACCTCGGTCATCAGAAATCTACCTTCCACCTGCTCCAGTTTTCCTTGGGATTTGCATTCAAAATGAGAAAATTCAAGTTTTGAGTTTTCTGCTATGGCCAGAAATGTGGTCATCAGGCAGCTGCTTACCGCCGCGGTAAAAAGATGTTCGGGCGACCATATATTTTCCATCCCTTTCGGGAACTGCGGCGGCGTGGCAACTTCTACACGTTGAGCGATCTCGGGAGATGACATTTCTCCCTTTCTATCCTGTTTCCAGGAGATATTCACGTTATAATGATGTGCTTCCATTCTTCTATATTTTATTGTTAAGCCCCATCCATCCGCCTCCGTTGTAAACGTTGGTGTAGCCGTTATTTTTCAGGATTGCTTTTGCCGATGCGCTTCGCATTCCGGAGGCGCAGCAGGTAATAATGGTTTTGTTTTTGTCTTTCAGTCTGAAAAGATTCTGCGGAAGTTGATCGACCGGAATATTTAAAGAATTGGGAATATGCCCTCCCGCGTATTCACTTTTACTTCTCACATCCAGGATCACAGCTCCTTCTTTTATAAGCTCGGCGAAGTCGGTTTTTTCCAACCCGAACAGGTTTTTGATTGCCTCTAACATTTTAATTGATTTTTAAATTGATAGTGCAAATGTAGAGCTGCCACAAAAGCCGGTCAGTGATGTAAGTTACAATAGGGTAATTTTGTTTCGGGAAAGTTGTATTTGGCCATCGGTTTCAATCTGTTTGAGTACCCGGCTCACTGCTTCGCGCGTAATCCCCAATTCGTCAGCCAGTTGTTGATGGGTAACTGAAAGGGTTTTGGATTTATACAATTGGGCTTTTTGATTGAGCAGGTGCATCAATCGAGCATCTACTTTCTGGAATGCAACGGCGTTGACAACGCCCAGCAAATCCTCAAACCTGCGCTGGTATAAGCCGAAAATAAAATCGGTCCATTCCGGATATTTTTTCAACCAATCTTTGGCCTGCTGTAGAGAGATCATCAGGATTTCCGCCTCTTCTTCCACAACAGCTTTTACTTTGGAAGTCCCCTGGGTGAGCCCGGATAAAATAGAAGAAATGCAGCTTTCGCCGGGCGTGAGGTAATAGAGTAAAATTTCGCGGCCGTCTTCATCCGTCCGCGTCACTTTGATGCTGCCCGAAATCACCAAAGGAATATAATTGATGTAGGCATTGATATCCAATATCACGCTTCCGGCAGGAAACACTTTGAGATGGTCATTAGACGCTATTTCCTTTCTAAATTCGGGGTCTGAGATTCGGTTGATATGCATGTTCAAAGATACTGAAAAACAGAGATATTTTTATGCATTTGCACGCAGGAAGTGGTATTGTAAAGATATGACACATCGATATGACTCATTGATTTTTAAAGAATTAAACTGTAAACACTCCAATAATTAAGAACAAAAAAACAGCACCAATACGAATACTGGCGCTGTACTTTTTCAGTTGCTATAAGCATGGTCAACAGAACCTTATTTCACTTCTTCGAATTGGTTTGTAAGCAGAAGCCAAAAAATTTCTTACTGAAATGAAGATGGAAATCCAATTCGACGTGTAAACTTTGATAACAGCACAGGGAATTTTCACGACATGTCAAAAGCAATCCTATTTTTTTATTTTGTTGGTTTTCCAGCTTCCGGATGAACAAGACCAATGATCTCTTTAAGATGCTCAGGGTATTTTTTCAGTCCGTGCATTGTAGGGATATTTTTGTGGTAGTTAGAAAGTGTACTGTCAGCAAAATTAATAATGTAATAATAGAATTCTCCTGGAAGAAACATCTGACCAATTAAATCCTCTATTTTGGTAGAAGTCAGAACATCACTGTTTTCCTCAAGAAACTCAGGGAAATCATTCCAGACGTTTTTTAACGGATGTTCTTTTTGGGGTTTTACGATGTATTGATCCTTCGTGGATCTATTTATTTAACATATTTAGATCAGTCCGTATTCTATTGATCTTTTGATCAATTCCGATATTTTGGTACACGCTGTTTTCTGAAAAATATTTTTGCGATGGGTGGTTACAGTATGATAAGACAAATTCAATTGTTCGGAAATCTGTTTGGCCGACTTCCCTACCGCCAACAGAGACAGTATTTCAATTTCTCTTTTGGTAAGCTGAGCTTGGAAGAATTCTTTTTTTGTTGTATTTCCATATTGCATCTGGTGAAAATCATTGCGCCCTCCAATGCCCATTACGGTGACGGTATAGGGATTTTGCTGTGTCAGGTGGTTGATGTTTGTATGGATGTTCACCGCTTGCAATAACTTGCCATCACCATCTTTTGCAATGTGAAGGGACTGGTGATGGAACATCTCATAATTGCCGTTTTCCGTTTTCATACGGAAACAATAACTGCATTTTAGATTTTGCTGATGTTCAAAACCTATTTCCTGCATCTTTATTATAGTCATCCGTTCAGCATCCCTCACAAATGCTATATCCTCCGGATGGATCAAATCTATGATTTCTTTCAGATATTGTGGATATTTTTTTAACCCATGCATTTTTAGGATGTTGGGCTGAGGATTAATAATTGTACTGTCAAAAACATTAAGCGTGTAGTAGTAGAATTCTCCCAGTGCAAACATTTCCCCGATGAGCTGTTCCACAGAAACAGGCGTTATAATATTGTGACTGGTATTATGCAGCGTTCTTGGAAAAGCGTTCCAAATGGGCAGCAGTGGGTGCTCTTCCTTGGAATCGACTTTATAATCATTTTCGGTCATTGTTACATTTTTTTATAAAATTAACGAATTTTCTAATAAGAAATACCTCTTTTGAGGTATTTACTTGTATTATATTTTGGATTTAGCTTTGAGAAAAATAATAACCGTGAGAACTATTTTATTCAAAATCTACTTTTTGATGGTATTCTTATCAACCCAAATGCTGTTTTCTCAACAATCAGAGATCGTAAAAATCCTGAATGAAGCCCTAAAACAAGACCTCAAGATAGAAGTAAAGAATCATCATTTCAGCGATACGATTAAAATAATAAAACCTTATTCCATTATTAAAAATATACTTTCTGTAGAACTAAAGTATAGAAAAGGTGGGGAGTATCATAATGAAATGATACAGGTCCCACTATCGAAAATTAAAAGTGTTTCCAAAGATAGTAATGTGATTTTCGAAACCTTTGATGAAGAAGATGTGAAAATAATACAAGCGCATCCAGCAAGTGCAAAACAATTAGGTTATTTTAAATATCTATCTTCTGGTATTTTTTTCACAGGAATCCGCAATCAGCGTAAAAACAAATTTCTGGGAGAAGCCCTACAAAAAGCTTTTGCAAAAGCAGGATATAAAATTGAGTTGGGAAGCTGGTATGATTGAGATGGTTGTGGGAAGAAAACAGAAAAAAAAGACAAAATTTAAACTTTTAAAGCAAATAAAATTATGAAAACGAAATTAATTTTTGCCTTTTTGGCAACAGGTCTGTATCTAAACGTAAACGCACAGGCAAAGCACGATTATAAGCAAGGCTGCTGCAAACTGGTGGGGAAAATAATGTCTGCCGAGAGTTGCTATTGTGCAGGTTGTGCTGCAAATGATGAGAAAAACAGACAAGCCAAAGAAGCGGAAGACAAACGCGTGAAACAGGTAATTGCAAAAAAGGAAGAGGAAAAACGCCAGAAAGCGATTGAAGAAAATAGAAAGATGAATGAAAAAATAGCCGCAGAACGTAAGAAAGACAAAGAAAATGTGGTGCAATTAGGCTTTGCTAAACCAGATAAAAAAATAGAAAAAACATCTATTACTTCAAATAACAAAAATAGTCCTATTAAAGAGAAACTAACTATAGTTAGAGAAGGAAATAAATGGGATGGAAATGCAACCTATTACTTAAAAAATTATTTAGTAAATAAAAATGGAGAAAAAATATTGACAATTTCAAATGCTTATTTAGGTAATTTAGATACTTGGGGAGAAAATAATAATCTCTATGAACTAAGTGAGAAGCTTGAAATTGGATATAATTCATATTTTCATAAAGTTAATATAATTGATGAAAAGGGAGTAAAGAGAATTAAACGGGAAGATGTTATTAAATTAACTTCTTGCAATAATGGATTTTATTTATTAAAAGTTCCGATTTGGAAAAGTGAAATTTCGACTGATGGATGGGGCAGTAAAACCGTATCTGCCGATTACCAATTTATAGTATATGATGCGAAAAACAATAAAGAATACCCACTTAATTATAGAACCCGAAATTATGTATCAGGCTCTATGGACTTACAAAATATGGGTAAAAGTTGGTTAGAAATTATTAAAAACGCACCTTCACCAAGGGAAGATATCCTCGTAATAGTTGACATCGAGCCTTCTGCTCACGATATCAATAAAACAAATAATTACCTTGATTTTTATTATTTCGATTTGAAAGATAAAAAGTGGAAAACTTTAATACAGTTTTCAACATCTGACGAAATGAAAAAAAATTTAACAAGATAAATCTAAATTATTATGAAAACAAAATTAATATTGCTATTACTGCTCGGTTGGGCAGGAGTAGTGTGGGGGTAGGAAAATACTATTGATATTGCCAAAGCAAAGATTGTTGAAAAGGGAGAAAAGATAGACTCTCTTAATCAAAGGATGCAAGCTTTAAATAGAGAATTGCAAAGCACGAGATTAGGTAACGACCAACAACTTTCAAAATTAAAAGATCAACTCAGAACAGTTGAAAAAGCTCAAAAAATGATTGAAGATAGAGAATTGGAAATTTATCAGAAGAACCTCTATATATCATTAGTATCGTTACACACCATAAAACAAGATTTGAATGTAGTAAACTTATTAAATTCTACAAAGAAATTTTACAGTAATCTCAAAAGTGTTGGAAATCCAAAAGATTACCCTGAGTTTAATAATTGGTTGGTAGGTTTCAAACAAGAAATAGAACGCAAGAAGAAAAAAGATGCAAACTTATATCTTCTAAACTTGTTATTGAATGAAAAAAACGTTCTGACATTAACAAATTCTATCCCTACGTTGAGTTATTTTACTACAGGCATTTCTTCATATATAAGTTCGATTTCAGAGAATAATAAAAAGACTATTACTGAAGGACAGAATATGCTTATTTTAATATTGAAATTAGAAGAATTTAACAAGGTTGGATTTGAAAATAATGAGTTTTTATCTACAAATAAATTACAAGAAATAGAAACTTTGTATAATGAAATTCTTGAATCTCAGCTCAACTCTATTAATGAGAATGTAAATGATTTTTCTTTAAATAGAAAAGGAAGTACTAATTCTATTTTAAATTATTACACAGTTTTGGAAGAAAAATCTAAAACTTATGTAGTAAATCTTAAAGGAAAAAATCCTAATTGGAAATCTGAAATAAACAAACTATTATTTGCAACTCAATCATTTAATTCGGAGTTCGGGACTCTTCTTTTAAAAATCAAAGAAGAGATGGATAGTTATGTTGAAATATTAAAAAAATATGAAAATGATGAAACTATTGGAAAAAAAGTTCACTTAACATTGAAAGATTTATATGTTATGCAAAAAGATTTTGATACTACATACAAACCTAAACAATATCTTTTAAATGTTAATCAAATGTATTTAACACCTCAGAATAAAAACAACATTATGAAAAAACATATTATACTATTCGTGCTACTATGTTTTTGTAACTCTGTTCAAGCACAAAAAAAGCAGGTCAATACCAAACCCCAACCAACAACAGTAAAACCTAAAACAGCCATACCCGATAATTTTGAAAGTATTTCAAAATTATTACAAGACGGAAAAATTACTTTGTATGATGCGTACAATGCACAAGTGGATATAATTAATAAAATTCAGAAAAGCACATTTAACAAGCAAGTACCCGTGCAAACAGAGAACAAAAAAATTGTTTATCATACGATACTTCCTGTTGATAGTCCCGTAATATTTAATCTTAATGACAGAAGTATAGCATTTATAACATCAGCAAAATCGGAAAAATCAGAAATTTCCAAGAAAATATATCCCCAGATTATTTTTAATTTAAGTTCAAATGATGAAATAAAAATATTAGCATATAAAGAAGTGTATGGTGAAATTACTGATATTATCGTACAACTTCCTGAAGCTACAGAGCGTGTTGTTCTTGATGATAAAGGCGATATAATGCCATATCCATATACACGTAAAGAGAAAACGGTATATTTTTCTTATCTCAGTAATGATATAAATGCTCAAAAAAAACTTATGAACGCTATTAAAAATATAATTCTGCTTGTAAACTCCGATGTTGATTCGGATAATCCTAATAAAAAAACCCAAGTTACAACTACAGAGGATGATAAAGGAATGCGTATCGCTTTTAAACAGGAAAATTAAAAAATCAACACTATGAAAAACAAATTATACTATTCACAATATTTATAGCTTAAAACCATTTTTCTATTGTGTATGCTCAATAAAAAACTGATTTTTAAAATATGCAATCTCGCTTCACAGACCAAAACAAACTTGCCTCAGATTTCTATGCAGAAGTTTGGGTGGCTTGTCCTGTTTGCAGTAAAAAAGCCGTTGCCAAAACATTCTTAGAAAAGAAAGCCGCAAGATTGCAATGCCAAAATTGCGGCTACAACAAAGAAACTTCCATAGAATCAAAATTAAAAATAATCGGAGATACCGCAGAATGTTTAGATTCTGCCAATTCGTTTTTCGGCGCAGAACTTTGGCTGAAATACCCATTCAAAAACAATTTTTTTATTGCTTACAACGGAGAAGAGTTAGAATATCTGGAACAGTACATTTCTGCCGGATTGCGTGAACATAATAATAGAACAGGTTTCACATTGTTGGAAAAACTCCCAAAATTCTACCACGAAGCGAAGAATAGAGAATCGCTATTGAAGATTATTAATAAATTGAAGTATAAGTAATTGAAACCCAAGGATGAAATTTAAAATAAAACAAACCGAAAATTTATTACTTCACACTTTAACAAAAAAAATCGCTGTAAACATTACGTTTACAGCGATTTGCTAATTTATTTCAATCGATATTAATCAATGATAATTGCTACTTACTTCACTTCTTCGAAGTCGGCATCCTGAACATCGTCTGCACCGCCATTAGCAGCACCTCCTTGTTGTTGTCCAGCATCTGGTCCTGCTTGTTGACCTTGCGCATACATTTCTTCTGAAGCCGCCATCCAAGCTGCATCTAAAGCTTCTGTTTTGGTTTTAGTGGCATCAAAATCTTTAGCATCGAAAGATGTTTTAAGATCTGCTGCTGCCTTTTCAATAGCCGCTTTTTTATCAGCCGAAAGTTTGTCTCCAAATTCCTTCAACTGTTTTTCGGTTTGGAAGATCAATCCGTCTGCTTTGTTGTAAACCTCAACTTCCTCTTTTTTCTTAGCATCGGCTGCAGAGTTCTCTTGCGCTTCTTTTTTCATTCTTTCGATTTCTGCATCAGAAAGACCTGAAGACGCTTGTATTTTAATCGATTGCTCTTTACCGGTTCCTTTATCTTTCGCAGAAACGCTCAAGATACCGTTCGCATCAATATCGAAAGTTACTTCAATTTGAGGAACACCTCTCGGTGCAGGTGGAATGTCGGTCAGGTCAAATTTACCAATTTCCTTATTATCATTGAACATCGGTCTTTCACCTTGCCCTACTCTAATGCTTACTGCTGGCTGGTTATCGCTGGCTGTAGAGAACACTTCAGATTTTTTGGTTGGGATGGTGGTATTGGCATCAATTAATTTGGTGAATACAGATCCCATAGTTTCGATTCCCAATGAAAGCGGAGTTACATCAAGCAACAATACATCTTTCACGTCACCGGTTAAAACTCCACCTTGAATAGCGGCTCCTACAGCAACTACCTCATCTGGGTTCACCCCTTTTGAAGGTTTCTTACCGAAGAATTTTTCTACTTGTTCCTGAATGATTGGGATACGGGTAGAACCTCCTACCAAGATCACCTCATCGATATCCGATGTTGACAAACCTGCATCTGCCAATGCTTTTTTACAAGGATCCATAGAACGTCTAACCAAATCTGAGGAAAGCTGTTCGAATTTTGCTCTTGTTAATGTTTTCACCAAGTGCTTAGGACCTGATGCGGTTGCTGTAATATAAGGAAGGTTAATCTCTGTTTGTGATGCTGCAGACAATTCGATTTTCGCTTTTTCTGCGGCTTCTTTCAAACGTTGAAGTGCGATGGCATCTGCTTTTAAATCTACACCTTCTTCATTTTTAAATTCATCGACCAACCAGTTGATGATGACATCATCAAAATCATCACCACCCAAGTGCGTATCACCGTTGGTTGATAATACTTCGAAAACACCATCTCCTAAATCCAAGATAGAAATATCGAAAGTACCTCCTCCTAAGTCGTACACTGCAATCTTCTGGTCTTTATGGTTTTTATCTAAACCGTAAGCTAATGCGGCTGCAGTAGGCTCATTGATAATTCTCTCCACTTTAAGCCCAGCAATTTCACCAGCTTCTTTGGTTGCCTGCCGTTGTGCATCGTTGAAGTAAGCCGGAACGGTAATTACTGCTCTTGTTACTTCCTGACCCAGATAATCTTCTGCCGTTTTTTTCATTTTCTGCAAAATCATTGCTGAAATTTCCTGCGGTGTATACTCTCTGTCGTCAATTTTCACTTTAATGGTATCATTGGGCCCCGAAACTACAGTATAAGGAACTCTTGATACTTCGTTGGCATCATCTTTAAAATGAGTACCGATAAATCTTTTAATCGAATATACGGTATTGTGCGGGTTAGTAACGGCCTGTCTTTTTGCAGGGTCGCCAACCAATCTTTCTCCGTCTTTCGTAAATGCTACCACAGAAGGGGTTGTTCTTTTTCCTTCTGCATTAGGAATAACAACAGGGTCTTTACCCTCCATTACGGCAACACAAGAGTTGGTTGTTCCTAAGTCGATTCCAATTATTTTGCTCATATTATATATTTTTTTATTAATTCTTAATTTTTAAGATTTGTTACTCCATTCTCCAATTTTGTGCCGATACCAGAATTATGACAAATTGACAGCACAAAAAAACGCCAGCCCATTTTAGGACTGACGTTGATTTTCACACGTGCTTATTTCATTTTTTCAGTGTCAGTATATATTCTACCATTTTCTTAGCGGTCTCTTTACTCATTCCCGCATGTGGGGTCATGGGAACCTCGCCCCAGTTTCCTTTACCTCCTTCGATAATTTTGGCAGCAAGCTTATCCACATCCGCATTGGTATACTTATCGGCTACCTCTTGGTAGCTTGGGCCTACCAGTTTAGTATCCATTTTATGGCAGGTTAGGCAGTCTGCTCCTTCGATTAGGGCAAGACCTTCGTTTTTTCCTGAAGCCGCGTTGCCTGCATTAGCCACCGGTTCAGGCAACATTACATTGCTTTCCTGATTGGTTGTACTTTGCTGGGTGCATGAAATTACCGATAAAAAAACACTGAGAATCAAAAATTTATTCATAACTTTAACAAACTTAATAAGCACAAACTTACTACTTTTTTCTGGAACAATTACGCAAGATAAATGTCATTAAAAAGGTATGACTGTAATCATATAACCTTACCTTCAATCTTAGGTACCTTTGGGAAATATAAAATTATTAAGATATGAAATACTTACAAATTCTTGCCACCGCGGCATTCAGTTTTGCATTATTTTCTTGTGGAGGCGATAACAAATCAGAATCGATCCCAACTGCATCATCCGGGGCTTCTGCTGCTACAGAAAGCGCAGCTCCCGCAGCTTCTAATCCTTCTACTTACGACCCCAAAAGAGGCCTTGGTCCCCACGAAAACGTAGATGTCAGCAAGTTTGATCCCGCCATGGCAGCAGCCGGTAAAAAAATTGCCGAAGTAAAATGTACTTCTTGCCACAAACCAACCGATGAAAAATTGGTGGGTCCTGGCTGGAAGGGAGTTACTAAAAAACAAACACCAGAATGGATCATGAACTTCATCTCTAATCCCGATCCTATGATTAATGTGGATCCTGAACTTCAGAAACAGCTTGAGCTTTGCTTGGTAAGAATGCCTAATCAGGGGCTAAACGAGACCGAAGCACGTGAAGTGTTGGAGTATATGCGCGAGATTGATGGCGCTAAATAAATTGTTACCCTAATATAATTTAATATAAATCGTAATGAAAAGTTTAAAAATTTTTGGGCTTTCGGCAATTGCCATGCTATTGACCATGACCGGATGTAAACCAAAAGGAACCGAAAACGCCGTAAGTGGTGATGCCGCAGAACGCGTCTATGTAGCGCCCGGTAAATATGATGAGCTGTACAACTTCGTGAGTGGAGGATTCAACGGACAAGTGAACGTCTATGGACTGCCAAGTGGCCGGTTACTGAAAGTTCTTCCAGTATTTGCACAAAACCCGGAAAACGGATACGGCTACAGCGAGGAAACAAAACCCATGTTAGAAACCTCCCATGGATTTATTCCTTGGGATGATCAGCATCACTTGGAACTTTCACAAACCAATGGAGAAATAGACGGCAGATGGCTCTTTGCTAATGCTAACAATACGCCACGAGTTGCCCGCCTTGACCTAAAAACCTTTAAAACAGCAGAAATTCTTGAAATTCCGAATTCTGCCGGTAACCACTCTTCTCCTTTCATCACCGAAAATACCGAATATGTGGTTGCAGGAACCAGATTTGCAGTTCCTACGGATGATGCCAATGGAGACGTACCTATTAACTCTTTTAAAGAAAATTTTAAAGGTGTAGTTTCTTTTATCGGTGTTAACCAGCAAACTGGGGATATGGATCTTTCTTTCCAGATAGAAGCTCCTGGAATCAACTTTGACCTGTCTCATGCCGGGAAAGGCAAATCGCACGACTGGTTCTTCTTCTCTTGCTATAATTCAGAAAAAGCCAATACATTATTGGAAGTAAACGCGTCTCAAAACGATAAAGACTTCATCATGGCCATCAACTGGAAAAAAGCAGCCGAACTGGCAAAAGCAGGAAAAGGAAGAATGGTGAACACTCAGTTTGCCCATAACAAATATGATGAAAACACCCACATGGCGACCTCTACCATGGAAAAACAAGTAAGGGTTCTTTCTGTAGAAGATATGAAAGGGGCAATGTACCTTATTCCATGTCCTAAATCGCCACACGGTTGTGATGTGGATCCTACTGGTGAATATATCATCGGATCAGGCAAATTGGCAGCGTTAATCCCTGTTTTCAGCTTCGATAAAATTCAGAAAGCCATTGCTGACAATGCTTTCAGCGGAAATTATGACGGCGTACAGGTTATTAAATACGAAGCCGCCCTGCACGGTGAAGTACAAAAACCAGGTTTAGGGCCACTCCACACCGAGTTTGACGGTAAGGGAAATGCCTACACTTCAATGTTCGTTTCCTCTGAAGTGGTGAAATGGAACATTAAAGATTTAAAAGTGCTCGACCGACAACCTACCTTCTACTCCGTAGGACACTTAATGGTTCCAGGTGGAGATACCAAAAAACCTTACGGTAAATACCTCGTTGCTTACAACAAAATCACCAAAGACCGCTTTCTGCCCACTGGCCCGGAACTGGCACAATCGGCTCAATTGTATGACATTAGTGGTGATAAAATGAAACTGTTGCTCGACTTCCCTACTTTTGGTGAACCTCACTATGCGCAAGCATGTCCAGCAGATCTTCTGTCGAAAAATCAAGTGAAATTCTTCAAAATTGCTGATAACAAAAACCCTTACGTTACCAAAGGTGAAGCTGAAAGCAAAGTGGTGAGAGAAGGAAATAAAGTGCATGTTTATATGACGGCTATCCGTTCCCACTTCGCACCAGACAATATTGAAGGGGTAAGAGTGGGTGATGAAGTGTACTTCCACGTTACCAATCTTGAACAGGATTGGGATGTGCCACACGGATTTGCAGTAAAAGGAAATCAAAACGCTGAACTCCTCATCATGCCAGGTGAAACATGTACGCTGAAATGGGTTCCTAGCAAGGCAGGAATGTATCCGATGTACTGCACCGACTTCTGCTCGGCACTGCACCAAGAAATGCAGGGGTACGTCAGAGTATCGCCGGCAGGAAGCAACACACCGCTCATTTACTCTCTTAACAATAAGAAAGATAATGCGCAGAGTCCCATAAAACAAGGTGAAACAAAATAAATTCAATAAGGGCGGTTTTCACCGCCCTTCTTTTTTTGAGCCCATGGCAAGGTGATCGATTTCTGGATGTTACGACAGCATGTCTAAAAAAAGACAGAACCTTCACAAACCATCTTCAAAAAGTCATTAAATACCAACACAATGAAAAATTCTTCATTAAGTAAGCTGACACGAATACTGCTCGCCGTTTGTGGGCTGAGTCTTTTCGTCGCCATATTTGTTCCTTTGTGGGCCATTTACTTACAGGCACCGCAATACCCAGAAGGTTTGGTGATGTACCTGTGGCCAAGCAAAATCACCGGAGATTACCAAATCATCAATGGACTGAACCACTATATCGGTATGAAAACCATTCACGAAGAAGACTTTTGGGAATTCAAAGTTCTTCCCTATGCTCTTGGATTCTTCGGACTGCTCTGTTTAGCCGCCGCCTACCTGAACAAAAAATTCTGGCTTTACCTTACCACCATTGCTTTTATGGTTTTTGGCGTCGCTTTTATGGTCGATTTCTACCTTTGGGAATATGACTATGGACATCACCTTGATCCCAATGCTGCTATTGTGGTTCCCGGCATGTCTTATCAGCCACCTCTCATAGGTTTCAAACAACTCTTAAACTTTGGCGCCTATTCCTATCCAGATGCTGGCGGAATCATCATGTTTGCGGCTGCGGTAATTTTAGCTATCTTAGCATTCATGGAGTTTAAAAAGTCAAAAGCTGCTTAGCCACATGGCGCACCCATAAAAGAAATTGTAAAACAAGAACGACCTATAAAAATGAATGTTATGAAAATTTTAGCCATTGCAGGATCAATTGCGGCAGTTCTTTCCTGCACCCAAAGCGGGCCAAAAGACATTGCGCTGGGCAAAGACCAGTGCGACAACTGTAAAATGACCATTACCGATCTGAAATATGCAGCAGAGCTCATTACCGAAAAAGGCAAAGTATTTAAGTTTGATGATCTGAGTTGCATGTCGATGTATGAAAGTTCCAACCCTGAAAAAGCAGTAAAAGCCACAAAGTATGTGGTAGATTATCCATCGGGCAAATTTCTGGAACTCAAAAAAGCCACCCTCGTCAAAGGAGGCACCATTAAATCGCCGATGGGCGGAAATACACAGTCGTACCAAAATAAGGCAGCCGCTCAAAAGGCCGCTGCATCACAGGGCGCAAATGTAACCCAATAGTTTATGTTTAGAATAGCACTTCTTCTTTTTCCTTTTATGTTGTGGGCAAACACCTTGAAAGTGGGAAAAAACGAGCAGTTTAAAACCATCAAAGAAGCTGTCGCCGCTTCCAAAAGTGGCGACACTATTTTGGTGCAAAGTGGCGTTTATAAAGAAGGTAACATCAATATCACCAAACCCTTAACGCTGTTGGGGATTAATCGGCCGGTTTTGGATGGTGAAATGAAATACGAAATACTTTCTTTTCGCGCCAACCATATTTTTTTAAAAGGTTTCAAAATTATTAATTCCGGCGAAGACGAAATCGAGAACATCGGTGCAATACGACTTTACGACAGCCAGTACAGCACCATAGAAAATAATGTTTTCGAGAACAATTACTTCGGTGTTTATATTCAGCGAGGGTTTCGCTGCCTCATTCAAAACAACAAATTCTTGTCGTCTCGTTCTACATCTCAGGAGGGAATCGGTGACGGAATTCACGCGTGGGTAAGCCAGGAATTATGGATCAAAAACAATTATATAGAAGGCCATAAAGATGGTATTTACTTGGAAAAAGTAACTCAAACTTATGTTTATCATAACTATTCCAAAAACAATCTGCGGTACGGCCTGCACTTTATGTTTGCCAACGACAATGTGTATGTAGCCAACACTTTCGATAATAACAATGCAGGTGTGGCCGTAATGTACAGCAATAATGTGGGAATGGTGGGAAACAACTTTATCAACAACTGGGGCGACGGAAGCTATGGTTTGCTGCTGAAAGACATTTCCTTCAGCAAGATTAAGCACAATCGTTTCCACAGCAATACAGTAGGTATTTTTCTGGACGGAGCTACTAAAATAGACTTTTACCGAAACGATTTCGAAAATAACGGATGGGGCATGAAAATTAATGCCAACTGCATGGAGAACCGCATCAGCGGTAATAACTTCATCAACAATACTTTTGATGTGAGTACAAACGGAACAATGGTTATGAACAGCTTTAAAGGAAATTACTGGGACAAATATGATGGCTACGATCTTGATAAAAACGGTGTGGGCGATGTGCCGTTTCACCCCTTGAGCTTGTATTCGTATCTGGTAGAAAACAATCCTTCGGTGATGCTACTTTTCCGCACTTTTATTATGGACCTGCTTGACAAAACCGAAAAAATAATACCCAGTTTAACCCCGGAAAGTTTTGTGGATGATTACCCGTTAATGAAAAAAGTTAACGTTTAATTACAAACAAAGAAGGGTATAAAAAACATATAGAACTTCAAGATTCCTGATAAATTATGATTGAGGTAAAAAATCTGACCAAAAAATTCAACAAATTCACCGCACTGGACGATGTGAGTGTTTCATTCAACAACGGCCAGTCGATCGCACTAATCGGACCCAACGGTTGCGGAAAAACAACACTCATTAAATGCATCCTTGCACTTAATGTAATCGAAAAAGGTGATATCCTCGTAGAAGGCAAAAGTGTAAAGGATCATTACCGATACCGGGAAGCCATTGGTTACATGCCACAAATTGGCCGTTATCCTGAAAATATGACCATTGAGCATACGCTAAAAATGATTAAGGACATAAGAAACGTCCCTGAAAGTAATTTAGACACTGAGCTTCTGGAGGCCTTTGAGCTGGACAAACTCTACGATAAAAAAATGGGAACTCTTTCTGGCGGTACCACTCAGAAAGTGAGCGCTGTACTGGCTTTTATGTTTGATCCGAAAATAATTATTTTAGATGAACCCACTGCCGGCCTTGATCCATTGGCTTCTGAAATCCTGAAAAGCAAGATCATCCGCGAGAAAAACAAGGGAAAACTGGTCATCATCACTTCGCACCTGTTGAGCGAGCTAGACGATATCGTGAGTGAAATCATCTTCATGAACGAAGGAAAAATCCTGGTTCATCAATCGGTAAAAGAGTTGCTGCACCAAACCCATTCCGGAAAAATATCGGAATCTATTGTGCAGATTCTAAAACAAATGAAAAAATAATACCTCACGGCTGCTGCCGAAAATTTATGACCATGAACAAGATTGCACGCTTCATTCTTTTCGATATATTAAAAAATAAAATCGTCATCTTCTACACCATTTTACTGTTCATTATTTCATGGTCGGTATTAGGGTTAGAAAGCAATTATACCAAGGCAACCCTCAGTTTGCTGAATGTGGTATTGCTGGTGGTTCCGCTGGTGAGTATTATGTTCTCCACCATTTATGTTTACAACAGCAGTCAGTTTATCGAGTTATTGCTAAGCCAGCCGGTTCCCAGAACCAGCGTGTGGCTGAGTATTTTTCTTGGGCTGTCCACCGCACTTGTGCTTTCCTTCCTTATTGGCTGCGGCATTCCGATATTGTTGTATTCATCAATTGAGACGGGTTTTTCACTCCTCATTATCGGTATTTTTCTGTCGATTATTTTTACCTCTTTCGCCTTGCTTTCAGCGATAGCGAGCCGAGATAAAGCCAAAGGCATCGGTATCTCCATTTTTATCTGGATCTTTTTTGCCATTATTTATGATGGTATTTTGCTAGTCCTCATGTTTCAGCTTGCCGATTACCCAATCGAGGGAATGATGGCCACTTTGGCGGGTCTCAACCCCATAGGTTTGGCCCGAATCTTTGTTTTATTACAACTTAATATTTCAGCAATGCTTGGTGCGTCGGGCGCTGTCTTCAAACAGGTTTTTGGTTCCGGAGGTGGCATGGGCATCTCGCTTGCTGTAATGGTAGTTTGGGCGGCAATTCCTTTTCTGTTGTCCTTGGTTAAGTTTAATAAAAGGGATCTTTAGCAGCATACATCTTTTAACCCCGAACTTTATTGCTCCTATTTTTCTTCAGAGATGATAAGTCTATTTTGAGGTTATATTTAATGATATTTATCACGTTATCAAATTGTTATTATATGACTCCGATCATAACTGACTACCATTTTTCGTTGTAATTTTACTTAAAATTAAGACGTATGAAAAAATCATTGCTCATTATGACTGTGGCTGGTTTAGTATTTACCTCTTGCAGTAAACATGAAAGTACAACAGATGCTACACCGAAAGCTACCACCGAAACTGTAAACGGCGGACAGGAAGCTGTTGTGGACGAAGACAGTGCCCCCGACATTGTGAAGCTCGCAGTAGCCAACAAGGATTTGTCCACATTGGTGAAAGCAGTTCAGGCAGCAGGATTAACTACCTCGCTCAGCAACGCAGGTCCTTTTACTGTTTTTGCGCCAACCAATGACGCATTCGCCAAGTTACCTGCCGGCACTGTTGAAGATTTGCTGAAGCCGGCCAACAATGGAAAACTGACTGATATTTTGGGGCATCATACTTATGTAGGTGTCATTAAAACTGACCAAATGACTGACGGCCAAAACTTGGGAATGGTGGACGGAAAATCAATCACCATTAAAATGGTGGATGGCAAACCCACCGTGAATGGTACCATACACATCATCGCTTCTGTGCCAGCTGCCAACGGCATTGTGCATGTTGTAGATGGTGTTATTCTGCCCCAGTAAAAAACCATCATCAATGACCATAGTTTATTAGATTTAATGTCGAAACAGCTTCCAGATTATTTTTTGGAAGCTGTTTCTTTCTACTTTTTCATTAAGTACAACAAACCGAAAGTAAGTTCTTTCAAAGCCATTCACATTATTGCAGTAAAGACTCCTCAAATAATAGGTAAGAAGAACCCCTCTTTCCTTGCGATGTGATCACCAGATAAAAATATGTTGGAAGAATTGGTAAAAACGATCAGTCCCGCCTTAGCCGCAAATTAATAAACATCACCACCAATGCCGTAAGCATCAGCAATGAAATAGCCAGCAACGCTTGATTGGCGTAGGGAACCGCTATGTAGCGAATTGACAAAACACCCATTAAACCCAACACTACTTCGTTCAGGAAAATACCAATTAGCAGTAGTTTGAATCCGGTGAGCAATGGTTTTGTTATTCTAAAAAACTGAGTCGCCAGGATCTGATTCAGCAAAAAACTCGCAATGCACATCAACAAGACCAGATGCAAATACGCAATCACCACGTTTCGGAAACCAAAAGCAAATTGATTGAGGGCCGGAATATTAGAACCCAACTGCAATAAAATCTTCACCCCGAATGCAAAACCCGAAAACATCAGTACAAAACGATGCATTGGCGACCACTTCAGCACAAGCTGGGTCCAGTTTTTTCTTACATAATCGAATAACAGCCATGCCCCTGTTGTTTGTGCCACGGTGGCCAAAACAATAAGTGCAAACACCCAATCAGGCAACTTCATCCACAATACCGAAAGACCGTAGCCCACGAGACATCCCACAAACATGAGCCAAAATATCGACTTATTTCGCTCTCTGCCGATAGGTGCGCCTGCCTCTTTCATGGAATGAAGCAAAAACCCAATGCATGAAAAAATGAAAAACCCGTTGTATTGATAATGCAGATAATAATACTCGGATGCTAAAAAAATATTCTGCGTCATTGATTTGGTTGCCGCCATGTAACCCAAGCTAAAAATGCCTAATGACGAAATAATCATAAAGAAAAGCCCGCCTAGAAACCATGGTTTGGACTCGTCTTGGAACGTGCGCGAATCTCGCCAGAAAAAGTAAGCAAACAGGAAACTGGTGAGCAGCGCCGTTGTGGCGAAGGAAGTGGAGGCCCAAAAGTAACCACCATAAATCATGGTGAAGAGCATCCCGAAGGAAGATACCATGTTGACTGCAATAACCCATTTGTACTTTAACAGGGAGATATCCCGGTTCATCCGGTTAAGATAAATAGCGGCGAGAACGTAGATGGTATTCGTAATCCAGCCATAAAATGCAAAATGGGAATGGCCATGCTGCAAAAATTTTTGATCCAAAAACGGAAGAGAATAGGCGATTTTATATCGCATTAAAACGCCAATCAGTGCAACAATGCAAAAATTAAAGACTGAAAATTTCAGCCAGTATGCTTTATTCATCAGAAGTATATTTTATGATTGATGAGTTCAATTTTGTTTTCACGCTCCATTTTTTTCACTGTTCTAATTACTGTTTCTATCGCTAATCCGGTGGAGTGCGCCATTTCTTTTCTTGTCACATCAATCATCGTTTTCTGAAGCGGCTCTACACCTTTGCTGATTTTGTAATTTTTCAGGAAATTCAAAATGCGTTCTGCGGGATTTTGATGAACAATTGATTTCATTTTCATCGTTTTGTTGTATGCCTTTCTGGCAATTTGTCGGGTAAAACGGATGAGGATTTCGGGGTTATTAATCATAAATTCCTGAAAAAGCTGATCATTAAACCTGTAGATTTCAGCGGTTTCGCTGGCAATCATTGCATTGGCAGGATACCTCTCGCACAGCAAAAAAGGCGGTTCACCCAGAAACTGATGTTCGCCCACTTTATCGATCAGGAATTCTTTTCCTTCCGAATCGGTATTATAAATCTTCACTTCCCCTGCCAGCAGATAATAGAGACAAGTTGCCCGCTCGTCTTCCCGAAAAAGATGATCTTTCCTTTTCAGAAAAAAACGGGGTACTTTATTTTGAATCAAAACTTCCTGCGAAAACATGTGGCGAATTTTTCCCAAATTTATTAAAAAATACTTTTATGTCCGAATTAAAATTAAAGTATTTTAATGCCATTTACCTTGAACGCATCAGGAAAACAAGCACCAACAGTTCATATTAAATTTTCATTAGCATAATCGGAAATCCCACTAAAATCAATAAATTTGAGAAAACAAAAAACTTACTATGTCAAACCAGTTCAATGCGCGGGATATTACCTGGCTTGCGTTCAATGAAAGAGTAATGCAGGAAGCGATGGACGAAAATGTGCCACTGCATTTAAGAATCCGTTTTCTGGGAATTTTCTCCAACAATCTGGATGAATTTTTCCGGGTGAGAGTTGCCGGATTAAAGCGTGCAATGGACTTTAAGGATAAATTCATCACCGAATCTTTTTATCAGCCACCCACCAAGATCCTGCAAAGCATCAACGAAATTGTCATCAAGCAACAACAGGATTTTGATAAAACATGGAAAAAGATCCAGCTCGAAATGGCGGATCAAAACATCTTCATCCGCACGGCTAAGTCGCTCACTGAAGAGCAGAAGGTTTTTGTTCGTCGTTATTTTGATGAAGTGGTCGAGAGCAACGTGATCCCGATTCTGCTTCACGACAATGTGGCCATGCCCTATCTTCGAGACAAATCTCTTTATTTGGGTGTGGCCATGCGTAAAAAACAATGGCAGTATGAAAGTAAATTTGCCATTATTGAAATTCCTTCCCGAATTGTAGGGCGATTTGTGTTGCTGCCTTCCGAAGATTCCAATGAAAAAAGCGTGATGCTTCTGGAAGATGTAATTACCTTCAACCTGCCTCACATTTTTTCTTATTTTGGGTATGATGATTTTGAGGCCAACTGCTTTAAAGTGACTAAAGATGCTGAGTTTGATCTCGACAACGACATTAAAACTACCCTCGCCGAAAAAATTGAAAAAGGAATAAAAGACCGAAGAAAAGGGAAACCGACTCGTTTTGTTTTTGATAAAGAAATGGACAAAGCACTGCTCGAATTTCTGATCAGAAAACTGCACCTCAGCAAAAAAGACAGCATTATTCCAGGGGGAAAAATCCACAACTTCCGGCACTTCATGGATTTTCCGGATGTTTTTAAAGCTTACCGAAAACCGGTTGAAAGAACCTCCTTCGATCATCCTGAATTTTTAGGAAAACGAGTGACCGACGTCATCCTGAAGCACGATGTACTCCTCTCCTTTCCTTACCATACTTACAATCCAGTGATTGATTTGATGCGGGAAGCGGCGATGGACCCTGATGTAAAAACCATTCAAATCACCGCCTATCGCCTCGCAAGCAACTCCAAAATTGTAAATGCACTGATCAACGCCGCCAGAAACGGTAAAGAAGTAACCGTCATGCTGGAACTGCGCGCCCGCTTTGACGAGGAAAGTAACCTGGAATGGAAAGAAATTCTGGAACAAGAAGGCGTAAAAGTGCTGGTGGGCATCCCCAACAAGAAAGTACACGCCAAACTTTGCGTCATCAAAAAAAGAGTGAACGGCAAAACGCTTCAGTACGGTTTTGTAAGCACAGGTAATTTTAACGAAAAAACCGCCAAAATTTATGGAGACCATTTACTGATGACGTCTGATCGTGTGATTATGGCCGACATCAACAAAGTTTTTAATACCCTCCGAAAACCTAAAAATGACATTATTCCTGTATTAAAAACCTGCAAAAAACTGATGGTTTGCCCCATCTTTATGCGCGAAAAAATTGTACAACATATTGATCGCGAAATTGAAGAAGCACGTGCAGGTCGAAAAGCAGAAATGATCATTAAAGTAAACTCGCTCAGCGACAGAAACCTTATTATTAAACTGTATGAAGCAGCAGAAGCCGGCGTGGTTGTCAAAATGATTGTCCGTGGAATTTATTGTGCCGTCAATCAAAAAGAATTCAAGCAAAAAATACAAGCCATCAGCATTGTAGATGAGTATTTGGAGCATGCCCGGGTGATGTATTTTTACAACAAAGGCAGCGAAGACCTCTACATTTCCTCTGCCGACTGGATGACGAGAAACCTCGATTACCGCATAGAAGCTGCCGTTAAAATCACGCAGAAAAACCTCAAAAAGGAATTGCTCGACATCCTCCACATCCAACTCAGCGATAATGTGAAAGCCAGAATACTCGATAAAAAATTGAGCAATAAATACGTGGGAGACGGCAAAACCAAAGTACGCTCGCAAATAGAAACATACAATTATTTGAGTGGGAAATAAAAACTCCATTACAACTTGCTTTCCCGTATTAGAAGGAAGTACTTTAACAATAATGAAAAACTTCAAAGTAACTTTTTGAAGTTTTTTTTATTCCCGATGTAATAAAATATCGATCTTCGCTGTCTTACCTATACAAACTAAACTATGACTCACGAGATATTCAAAAACACGGTATTTTGTCTGAAGGACGAAATGTACCGATTTGCGAAACGATTCGTGATGAGCAGTGACGAAGCTGAAGATGTGGTGCAGGATCTGATGATTAAATTCTGGCAGAAAAAAGAGGAAATTGCCGGTTTTTCTAACCTTAAATCTTATGCACTAAAAGCGGTTAAGAACGAGTGCCTCAATAGATTAAAGCACCATGAAGTGAAGATGGGTTTTGCAGATTTCCAACTTCATCGTAGTGAGCATTACCATTGTGAGCCCAATAACCTTAAAGAACACATCATCAACTTCATTAATCAATTGCCTGAAAAGCAAAAAGCAGTAATTCACCTAAAAGATGTGGAAGAATATGAAGTTTCAGAAATTGGCGAAATGCTGGAGATGGAAGAAAACGCAGTACGCGTAAACCTCATGAGGGCCCGAACTAAAATTCGGCAACAAATACAGCAGCTGAACGACTTTGAAAACAAAATGATCGAAAATTCCTAAAAGCACAACAACATGCATCAAAACGAAGATCAATACAAAGAAATAATGAAAGACCTGAAATCTGAAAAGATGAACTGGGACTTCGACGAATTTCTGAAAGCAACCGAAAAAACTGAAACAACCACGGCTCCATTAACCAAGAGCAAAAGCGCGTCTTTGCCCAAATTCTTCTGGATGGCAGCAAGCGCGGCGGTACTTATTGCAATCGGAGTGCTGTTCGGTTTGTCTCGTGAAAGCAAGGTTGAGCAACAAGACCAACTGGTGAAAAACCAAATTCTGAAGCATAAAGATGAATTTGGCAATGGAAATGAAATCGTGGCGGTGCACACGCCGGACTCTTTGCAGACTGTTCGCGACAGTCTCATCACCGATTCCTCATCGGTGAGCAATGACGACGAAATGATGGACAAAATTCTTCCGAAAAGAGGGCGCCTCAAAAAACAAGTACGCCAGTTTTATGTACAAACACCTAAAAAATCTGAAACCAAAAAATCTGCAACACCAGAATACAAATCCGACTATGTCATCATCAATGGACAACGCATTGAGAACGAGCAGGACGCCATCGACCTGACAAAATATTCGTTCAGAATACTATCGGAAAATGTATCCAAAACAGTGGCTCAAACGGAAGCCATCCCTAATTTTATTAATGAATAAATACTTTTTCATCATGCAAAAATTACTCTTCATACTCGCCTTTTTCTATGCTCAGTTCTATAGTGTGAACGCGCAGAAAGAAAAATTGGACCTGCTGTTCGACAAATACCAGGACGCAAATGGGGTTACCTCCATCAAGATATCAAAACCCATGTTCAGCATGCTGAATAAACTGAACATCGACGATGCTGAACTGTCACAAATTAAGCCGCTGCTGGCTAAAATCAATGGTCTTAAGATTCTAATCGTTGAAAAACCGACGTTCCCCAAAGGACTTGCCGCAGAAAATGTGTTACCTCTGGAGCGCTACGAAAGTCTTAAGAAAGATATTTCTGCTTCCATTAAAAACATGAATTACGAGGAGCTGATGACCGTCAACAGCAAAGACAACAAGATAAAATTTTTATCATCGGATGTCACCAACGGTAATTTAGACAATCTTTTGCTCAGCATTAATTCTGAAGACAATGCAGTGCTGATGATGCTGGATGGCAAACTGTCGATGGATGATGTGAACAACCTCATTAACGAAACCGAAAAATCATCCAACAAAATCACCAATGATTCCAGCGGTAGCACAACAGGTGGCAGCATACGAAGCGTGGGCAGCTTTACGGGTATTGAAGTTTCTTCGGGCATCAAAGTGAACTTTACCCAGCAAAAAAATCAGCTGGTGAAGGTGGATGTGGATGACGACAAAGCTCAATACCTGATCACCGAAGTGCAGAATGGAATCCTGAAGGTTTACATCAAAAACAATGGTCAGAAAAACCTCAGGTTCCGAAAACTTTTTGTGAACATTGAAGCACCACATCTCACCAATGTTGCCACCAAGTCTGGCGCTTCTTTTGCCACCTTGAACCAGATTTCGGAAGAAGGTTTTGTGATGAACGCCGCTTCCGGAAGTTCGCTAAATGCAGAACTTAAAGGCGATAACATTTCTGCAATAGTAGAATCTGGTGCATCGATGAAATTGGAGGTGCAGACACGGAATTTCACCTTCGGCGGATCTAGCGGCTCATCAGCAGTGATTACAGGAAATACCAATGTTGCCAGTTTCCAAACTTCGAGTGCTGCCAGTTGCAATGCCCAAAATCTTATCGCGAAAAATGTTTCAGCCAATGCTTCATCTGCCGGAAGTCTTCGTGTAAACACGAGCAATAGTTTGTCATCAGTCACTTCCTCTGGTGGCACTGTGAAGTACGTTGGTCAGCCCGAAAAATTTGCCGCATCCAACAGCAGTGGCGGTTCTACAAAACCTATTAATTAATACATTATGAGAAATATACTATACGCAGCCATCATGATTGCACTAACGGCTACTTTGCAATCGTGCATCGTTTCTCACCGGCCCAACATGGAATTTGTCTCCAAACGTTCTGGTGCCGAAGTGATGAGCATTAATGTACCTACATTTCTTGCCAAGCCGTTTGTGAAAAAAGCATTGCGCGAAGATGCGGAAAGCGAAGCACTGATCCCGATCATTAAAAAAATATCTTCGCTAAAGGTGATGATGATTTCCGGAGCAAAACAGAACATGAAAAATGATTACAACAACTTCCTGCAGCGCAACAATTTTGAAGAATGGATGAGTGTAAAGAAAGAGAATGAAGTGATTAACTTTCATGCGAAGCAAAATCAGGACGAAATAAGAAATCTAATGATTGCTGTAATTTCTGGCGGCGAAATGATTTATGTAGATATGAAGGGGAAGTTTACTGCTGATGACATATCCAAAGTCATTAACTTTTCCGAGAAAAAAAATGTAACTGAAATGGTGAATCACTGATCTGCATCACCGTAAAATTTTTTGATGTTATGCAGCGAGTTTCAGGAAAATCATCAATGTGGACATCTCAAAACAAACCATTAAAAAACACTGATTAAGCTTGACTACAGAGTATCCAACGGGCTTTTCACTTGATATTTGTTGACATCGGTAATATGGGTGTAAATTTCGGTTGTTTTGATCGACTGATGCCCCAAAAGATCCTTAATAAAACGAATATCCGCGCCCTGGCTAAGCAAATGAGTGGCATAACTGTGCCGCAAACCGTGGATGCCGATGGTTTTACTGATACCCGCTTTTTTCATGGCGTTCTTGAAAACGGTTTGTACGCTTCTTACGGAATATGAACCTCCATATTGTCCTTCAAAAAGCCATTCTTTGGGGCGGTAAGCTTTATAATACTCTCGCAGCAAGTGCAAAACAGATTGCGGTAGTTGGGTGTAGCGGTCTTTTTTACCTTTTGCCCCGCTGATATGAACCAGCATATCTTCCGAATTAATATGTTCTACTTTCAGGTTCACAATTTCGCTTACGCGAAGTCCCATCCCGTAAGATAATTGCAGCATGAGAAGATGTTTGGGGTTAAAGGTATTTGCAAAGATTTTCTTAATTTCTGCCTTGGTTAATATCTTGGGAAGCGTTGACGGTGTTTTGGGTCTTGGGATATCGAAAAACATTTTTTCCCTGTAGAGCACTTTTTCAAAGTAAAATTTAATGGCATTGATTCTGGAATTAAGTTGGCGCTCTTTGATGCCTTCGTTTTTCACGCAGTACAGGAAATAATCTTTTAACCGTTCTTCTGGTAAATCATTAACCGGATGATGCTTCAATGCGATTAAAAGATGAGAAAATTCACACACATAATTCTTAATTGTTTTGGGAGAGTATGCTTTCAGCATCAGCTGGTCTATAAATTCCTGAAAAGCAAGCCGATTGACTGGATGAATTTTCCCTGCTATTCTTTTTCCTATTTCCTTAGCAGGCAATTGCAATGTTTCACGAATGGCAGGTCGGTCAGGAAGATACCAGCAAGTATGTGTGCGGCTCCACTGGGCAATGGGAAATTTTTTCCGGAGCTCTTGAATTAAATTTTTGTCGTACGCAAAGCGGACAAAAATAATATCTTTGTCATGATGTGTGCCAAAAGAGAAATCATAATGAGAAAAAACCATTGCGCAAAACGGATTAACTATTACCAAACAAATATAGCATTTTATTTCTGTTCAACACAAAATACGCATTAGAAAATAAACTATTATTAACTGATACACAATGAACTAAATACTAAATATCATTTTTCATTGTAGTTGTGAAAACTTTCGTATATTTGTGTGTTATATGCAATGCTACCAGCGAGGTTACAAAAATCAAAATTTCTCAAAATAGAACTGAATCAAAAACAAACTGCATAAAACTTAAACATTCCCCCTCCCTAAAATTTTTTCTTTTTTCCAGCCGCTTTTTTGCCAACGCACATCAGCACATTTGCAAAAAGCCAACGCTAAGCCAACAACTTATTTTGCAAAAGAGCTGATTTTTTCCATCCTATAACGCCATAATTATTCTATTTTTGCAAAAAAAATTCAATAATGTCATTATTTAAGCATTCTCATTATTTTTTCTTCATTATTTTTTCAATATTTCCATCTATACTCTTCTCTCAAAATTATCCCGAACCAAACTTTAGTAAAAAATTCAATCAAAAACTTAACGAAAAATTTGATACAAAATATTTCACATACGAAAAACAATTTGAATTGGGCAAACAGTTATTAAAACTTTCACATTCGGATGCAGAATTTGCTAGGAGTTATGGCAATATGGGATATGCTAAGTACCAGTTACTTAAATATTCTGAAGCTATTCCATTGATGGAAAAAGCTAAGCAATACGCACAAAAGAGCAACTACGTACTCTTTTTATTCGGCATGAATATTACTTTAAAAGATGCCTATAAAAAAATTGGATTTCATAAAAAATCCGACGAATGTTGGGAAGAAGCACAAAATATAGCAAAAAAATACAATGATGATAAGCTACTTTTTTCGGTATATAACGTATTCGCTACCGATTTTGAAAATGTAGGGAAATATGACGATGCGATAACTTATCACAAAAAGAATTTAGAATTAATTAAAGATGATCAAAAAAATATTTTGACTGCCGCGTCTATAAATAGTTCTATTGCTTACGATTATTTAAAAGGAAATCAGATAGAGCAAGCAAAAAGTTATTTAATCAAAGCAACTCCAATAATAGAGAACAAAGAAAATACACATAAAATTCAAGAACTGGAAATCTACTATTTGGCAAAAGCATTATTTGCTTATCAAAAGCATGATAAGAATGAAGCCAAAAATTATTTCAAGCTTGGTTTAGACGAAGCTAAAAGACGTAATGATAAAGAAAAATTTGTTCTTATTACCGAAGAATTATTAAAAACAGACATTAATTTTTCGAACAGCAAACTAATTTTTGAAACTTATATTGATAGTCAGAATACGAAAGCGGGAGAAATCGGAAAAGTTGTGGGGAAAGATGAATATCATAAAACAGAACTGATAAAACGTTCCAAATCTTATATATCATCTCTTCTTATTTCGATTTTTATAATTGCAGTATTAAGCTCAATATTAATTTACTTTTATAAAAGAAAGAATCAAAGATTAAAAGAAAAGATTGACCAGATTGTGGCGGACTTTAATAATAAACATATAACCAACGCTCAATCTATACAAAATAATTCAACCTTCATAGATAACAAACCGACTGAAATCAGGAAAACCATTAGCATTTCAACAGAAACGGAACAATATCTTTTACAAAAGATTGAGCAGTTTGAAAAAGGAAATGATTTTACAGAGAAAAGTTTTACAATGGCGAAGATGGCTGCATTGATGGACTCAAATGCAATGCACATCAATTATGTTTTACAGAAATACAGAGGTAAAACCTTTACTGACTATATCAATGAGTTAAAGATAAATTACATTGTCCGATTGCTGATTAATAATCCCCAATATCTCAATTATAAAATCAGTTATCTTTCAGATATTGCGGGATTCTCTAACCACAGTAGATTTACACAAATCTTCAAAAAAGAACTTGGGGTTTCTCCTTCAGAGTTCATTTCTGGTTTAGAAGCAAAAAACACAACAAACTCTTAGAAACCTATAAATAAGTTATTTACATTTTAAATAATATCAATATTTGAAATCCTAACAGACATAAGTTTCTTTTCCATCCGCTTTAAAAATACTTTTGTTCCCGATTCCTAAACGTGAAAATGGTGACAAAAAGTTTATTTAGAAACACAAATATCAGCAAATACCAAAAGTATTATTTTGTATTTGCTGTATTGTTTTCATTAAAACTTTCCGCTCAGATTTTTATAAAAGATTCTGTAGATTTTCATGTTACTTCAGAAGCGATTGTTTCTGGAGTAACATACCAGAAAAATGAAACAAAAATTTATATTACAGAAGGAACTATTATCAGCAATCCTCAAATGCTGGTTAATTCCGAAATTACTATTATTCCTTCTGAAAAAAATAAAACTCTTGCAATAACCGAATTTGATATTCATAAGTCCCATATTGAAAAGCAGAATATTGAAAGAAAAAATATTCAACAAAATCATCCTCCAGAATTTACATATAAAGAGCAAGCAAACAATACATCTTATTTCCAATTAAAAGAAAAAAATCCTATTGCTTTTACCAATAATCCGGTAAAAAGATTATTTTCAATTTTAACATGTTATCTTTTATTGTTATGCCTCATTCTATTAGGATTATTCCATGAAGCTCAGATTTATAAAAAGATAATTTATAATCTTATTTCAGGAAAAGATATAAAAACAAGACCCCCACCTGTGATTTAGCAATAATCTATTTCAAAAAAATTAATAAAATAGAAACTTCTTTTCAAAACGAAAAAGAAAGGGACGTTCTATTTCCATAAAATACAGAAAACAATAATAAATTATATAATGAAAAAAAACGTAATTCTTCTCGGAGCATTAGTATTAAGCTCCTTTGTATATAGTCAAGTCGGTATAGACACTGATACCCCAAAAGCTACTTTAGAAATAAAAGCTTCTCCTACAAGTACAACAAAAATAGACGGATTAATTGCACCTAGATTAACAGGACAACAATTAAAATCTAATGACAGTAAATATACATCAGATCAGAATGCTGCTATTGTTTATGTTACACAAGCCTTAACATCAGCAAACACGTCTAGTAAAACTGCAAATGTAACATCAATTGGTTACTATTATTTTGATAGTAATCTTGATAATTCTAATGGACAGTGGGTAAAACTGAGAAGTGGTTACGATGCTGCGGGAACAGAACCATGGTACAACCAAACCGATGCCTCCCAAGCAACTGCTAATACTCAAAATATTTACCAAAATGGCTCCGTCGCTATTAAAAAATCAACTGGATTTATCTCTGGAGCAGATTTAGATGTTAAAGGTTCAATTCGTGGCGGAAATGCAAAAATAATGGCCAATAGCTCTACGCCTGTCGTAGTGGGCACCAACTCTTTTGCATTTGGACAGAACTCTTCAGCTATAGGTACAAATTCCACTGGAATAGGATATAATTCCACGGCTAACAGTGATAATAGTAACGCAATTGGATATAATAACACTACAAACTCTACAAATTCTTTTGCTATTGGATTAAATACAAAAACAGGTTATGATGTGGATGGCACTACATCGAAATCAGCCATTAATTCTTTTGCAATTGGGGAAAATGCGATAACTGGTGGCGAATCTGCTTATTCTATTGGTAGACAAACAAAATCGACAGGATATAGATCTTTTTCATTTGGAAATGGTTCTATTGCTACATCAGCTAACTCCTATGCTATTGGTTTTTCATCCAAAGCTGGATTTGATTTGGATGGCACTACAAGTAAAGATGCATCAAATTCTTTTGCGATTGGATATGAATCCATTACAGGAGGTAATGCAGCATTTGCAATTGGACGTAGTGCAAAAGCAATGGGTTCTCAAGCTTTTTCTTTAGGAACTCAAACAATCTCAACTTCGGACTACTCCTTTGCTATTGGAATTGGTTCAAAAACAGGTTATGATATTGATGGAACAACAGCTAAAGATGCCAGAAATTCTTTTGCTATTGGAGATGGCGCTGTTACAGGAGGATATCGTGCCTATGCAATAGGAAAATCACTGACGTCAGGACAAGACTCTTATGGGATAGGTTTTGCGAATAAAACCTCTGGAGGAAATTCTTATTCTTTTGGCCAAGAAAACACAAATTCAGGAAATTCGTCTTATGCAATTGGTAAAAGCAATACCATTTCTGGCAATAATTCAGTAGCATTTGGAGCCAGTAATACAACGTCTTCTACAAGTACTTACATTATAGGTTCCCAAAACATTATAAATGCAAATAATAATACTATAATTGGTAATAATATCAAGCATGATGAAAGTACAACAACTGCTTCTGAAAATACAGCATTAGGTCGAACCTTAGTGATAGATGGTAAGAACTCTATGGTATTTGGCTACGGAATAAGACTTAAACCTACCGCTTTTCAAACACTTGCAGCAGGAAGTTCCTTATGGGCACAGGGTACTTATCAAACAATATTAGGACACAACTTACAATCAGACCCAGATGTTATTGGTCAAACTTTGTTGGGATGGCAACCTTTGTCAAACGTAGTAGCTATAGGTGCAAATAGCAATATTGCTACAAGTTTAGCAAATAACCCTATAATGTTTTCCGTAGGAAATAGTGAGTCTACAACAACTTCAACAGTAATACCAAGATCAGTTATTACCACAAGGAAAGATGGATACACCATTATTGGAAATCTTAGAGGAATTAATGGAGCAAATAATCTTGCAAAAATTGATCCTGTAAATGATGAATTATTTAAAGTTTTAGGAGGCATTTATGCTGAAGGAAATATTAGGGCACAAGGAAGTGTTTTCATGAATACAACTACTTCAATTCCAGATTATGTTTTTCAAAAGTACTATACAGGTACTTCCGATTTGAATTCAAATTATACTTTTTCGTCAAACATATTTGAAGTTGAAAAATTTCTAAAGAAAAATCATCATCTTCCAGGAGTAATGTCTGCCAAAGAAATATATAATACCCAAACAAAATCGTACGATATTGATATGGGAGCTTTACAGAATCAAACTTTAGAAAAAGTTGAAGAATTATATCTGTACACAATTGAGCAACAAAAACAAATTGATGAATTAAAAGAATTGGTTAAAACACAACAAAGTCAAATCAACCAACTTTTATCAAAATAATTCATTGTATATGAATTTCAAAGAAATCCATATAGGACAAATGATTGAAAAAAGAGTTGCAGAATGCGGGACAGAAATGTCCCGCCTCTGTAATTTTTTCAATTGTACAGATGGAGAAATATTAGAAATGTATGAAGTTCCAAGTATAGATACTGAAATTCTTCTGAAATGGAGTAAAATATTGGATTATGATTTCTTTCGCCTGTATACTCAGCATTTAATTTTGTATGCTCCGCCTTCGGCAAAAGAAAAGCATAAAAAACAAAAATCTACACTATTCCAATTCAGGAAAAACATTTATACCAAAGAAGTGATAGACTTTATTTTGGAACAAATTTCATCAGGAGAAATGACCAAAAATCAGATCATGGAAGAGTATAAAATACCCAAAACTACACTCTACAAATGGATCAGCAAATACAAAAATTAAAAATATTAGTAAATAAGCACCTCCATCAAACGAAAGAAGAAATTCATAAACAATGGGGAGAGTCACTAAAAGATTCTGACAATGAAATTTGGTTTTTTAGAAAATACAGAGGATTCATATTTTGGGATGAAATTGCATTCATTTTTGAAGAAGATGAAGTGGTTGATATTTCAATCTCTCAGTACATATTAGGATTTGAGTATAAAACGATTTTCTATTACGAAAATGCCACACCCGAATACAAAATAATGAAAAACTATTAAAAATGGATTTCACAAATAAAGACATAAGGCCTGATTATAAAAAGATATACACGGATATTCTCAACAAAAAAATTCCCGAGAAAAAAGAAGAATGTAAACATTTTCTGAAGAAAGCAAACTTATCATCTGTAGACATCATAGAGCTGAATAATAAGCTATTTGGCATAAACAAAGAAACTGAAAAATTCGATCAAAGACATCGTTCTTACAGCAAATCTGATATTCTCAGAATACTAGATTATCAAAAAAAAAACAAGCTCAATAATAGTCAGTTGGCAAACCATTTCCGATTAAGCAGAAATACCGTTACCAAATGGAACAAATTATTCGTTTAGAATAATAAAAACAAATCCAGAATTTCATTATATTTGATGTACCAACCTATAAAACACAAAGTTATGGCATCACAATCCGAAGTAGGACACGCAAAAAATGTAGCCAACCTACAAAAACTCACAGAACAAGTAATCACATTTACCGATTACAATCCGCCTGTTGACAATCTCAAAGTTGTAAATCTGCAAACACTTTATGCAGCAGCTTCTACAAAACTGACACAAGTAGAAGACAAAAGACTGGCAAATAAAAATGCTATTGCTTTACGCCAATCCGCTTTTGAAAAATTGAAACCCACCTGCACGAAAATTATCAATCATTTGGATATTTTAGGAATAACAGAAGGCACATTAGACCAAGCCAAATCTTTAAACCGCGTAATCCAAGGCGGACAAAAGAAAACCACCACTCCACCCGATGAAAACGGGAATCCTGCGCCAACCGTTTCCACTTCACGACAATCTTACACCCAACAAGCCGAGAATTTCGGAATTTTATTGCAATTGTTAGGAACAATTTCCGCCTACAACCCAAATGAAGACGATTTGAAATTGGTAAATCTCAACACGTACAAAGATTCATTAGTCAGTTCCACTCAATCCGTTGACCAAACCGAAGCCGAACTCAACACAAAACTCATAGAAAGAGACAATCTTTTATATGCAGACGGAACAGGTTTATATTCTATCGCTCAAAATGTCAAAAAATACGTGAAAAGTCTATACGGAGCCACTTCACCGGAGTATAAAAATGTCTCGGACATCAAATTTACTTCGCCAGTTTAATATTGGAGCAAGATGTTTTTCAATTAGAGCGTCCTGTTTTTATATTCTTCTATCATAACGTAATATTCTGTTAGGATTTTTTTATATTCTTTCGATTGTAAAATATATTGGCACGATGTGAAGTAATATTCTTGCCCTTGTAAATTATATTTTCGTGATTGTAATTTACATTGAAGCGTTTGAAAGTTCTATTTTCGTGTTTGTAAATTACATTCTTCCGATTGTAAGTTATATTCTTCCATAATTGAAAATAAAACCAATAAAAAATCCCACCACAAAGGAAAAAGCACATTTGCAGTCCGCTCCACCCACCGCAAAACCCAAGACTGCAAAAGAGCTTTTCCCTTCCCCTTTTTCCCCTCCGCCAAAAAAGAATAAATTTCCCTCCGCTACTCCTGCATATTTCCAAACATACAGAACAAAAAGCACTGCATATAACATTGTATTGCTAAAATGCGGGGTTAAAGTCCGGGCTGAAAACACAGTTATATTTACCCACAAAAACTTTTTTCTTTCACTCTTTTTCGTATTTTAGCAAAAGAAAAAAGTTTTTGTTCAGTGTTGTGATTATTGAACTTTCAGCTTGTAAAAGCCCGCACTTCAGCAATACTTTTTCCGTTATCTGTAACCATATCTGAACACACGCAACAATTGGAATGAGAAAAGTTTTAAGAATATTTTTTTTGATAATTTCAGCAGTATTTATTCTTGGAATAGCATATTTTTTTTCTAAGTGGAATAAAATAAATGTTGACGATAACATTGGGAAATCAACAGGAATTAAAACTCTTGACAAAAAAGTTTTTGACCATACCTATTTAATTTTTGACTCTACTAAAGTAAAAACAGATTTTGAAATTTACAAAAAATTAAGTGATACTGTGACGTTCAATTTTAGCGCAAATAAGAACCCAAATTACTCGAACTTAACTTTGCTCACTTTTAATAGTGGGGATGGTTTTGCAGGAGTCAATATAAATGTTGTAAAGTACAAAAGTTTCTTCTATGCTTCTTCAGAGTCTTACACTGACAATAAAAGAACTTTTGATTTTTTAGAACCAGAAAGATATATAATCAAGAACCAGAAACTAACCCTAAATAAAACACAATACAAAAAGGGTGACAGTATTTACGGAAAAATTGAATTGGAAATTAAATTTACGCCAACTAATGAAATAGTTAATTCAGAAGGATATTTCAGAAGTATTGTCGACTAAAAAAATGGCTACAGATAACATAGTATTGGCAAAATGCGGGGTAAAAGTCTAAATTGAAAAATTTGTGAAATTTAGCCGTCGCTGCTTTTTCGTATTGATTTTTTTCTTAATTTAACAATCCGAAAAAAGCATCGGCTACGTTCAGTCTAAATTGAACTTTTCGTCCAATTAAGCCCGCACTTCGCCAATACTTTTTCCGTTAGCAGTAATTATAAAGCAGACTCGAAATTGAATTCAAGTAAAATGATAAAACCGTAAACTATGAAAAATAAAATTCTTTTAAGTGTTTTGGTTACCTTAATTACCTTTGCTGTAAAAGCACAAGAAGAGGTCGTAAATATTCCAAACAGTATTTTTAAAACATATTTGTTAGGAAATACAGGCATTAACACTAATGGAGATACCGAAATACAAACAATTGAAGCGACTGCTTTTACAGGAACGATTGATGTAACTAATTTGGGGATTTCTGATTTGACTGGTATCGAAGCTTTTACCTCTTTGACCGAACTAAAAGCCAGAAGTAATAACTTAACTTCTTTAAATGTAAGTAATAATACAGCTCTGACTTTGCTCGATTGTGGTTATAACGATTTAACTTCTTTAGAAGTGAGCAATAACACGGCTTTGACAGAATTACAATGTAGTCAGAATGATTTATCTTTTTTAGATGTGAGTAATAATACCGTTTTGACTAAACTAAACGCTCAATCTAATAATTTGACCTCTTTAGACGTTAGTAATAACATAGCTTTGATAGAATTGAATTGCAGTTATAATCAATTGATTTCATTGGACGTAAGCACTAATAAAGCTTTAAAATTTCTTAATTTTAGGAATAACCAAATATCTTATCTAAATGTAGATACAAATACAGCTTTAACTTCTTTATCAATAGCTTTTAATCAAATATCGTCTTTAGATATTAGTCAAAACCTTTCTTTAAATTACTTGAGTTGCAATAATAATCAACTAACTTCTGTAGATGTAAGTAACAATATTGCTTTACAAAAACTTGCCTGTGGAAATAATCAAATAACTTCTATAGATGTAAGTGGTAATTCAGCTTTATTTTATTTGGCTTGTTTTAATAATCAACTTACGTCACTTAATATTGCTAATGGCAATAACAATAATTTTACAACACTCAATACAACAGGAAATTCTGAATTAGAATGTATTCAGGTTGATGATGAAGATTACAGTAATGCCAACTGGACAGGAGGAACTTTCACAAAAGATGCTTCTTCAACTTTTAGCGAATCTTGTGATTTTTTGAACATAGATTTTCCAGTGTATACACAATCTAAACTTATAGTTTACCCAAATCCTACTAACGGAATTGTACATTTTTCAGAAAATACTAATGTGAAAGTCATAAATGCTTTGGGACAAATCATTGCCGAAAAGAGAAATACAAATTCATTTGATTTTTCTCATCAACCATCAAATATCTATTTTATAATACTTACAGACAATCTTGGAAAAACAAGCCAAGTCAATAAAATTGTGAAGCAATAACTACTGCTAACATCGCATTGGCAAAATGGCGGGTTAAGTGCAAACTTCAACTTTCTGCATTTTATTCCGCCGAATGTGTTCCACATTCAGCTTTTTTTAATAATTTAGCTTCTGTGGTAACACATCGGCTACGTTACTGCTAAATTGAACTTTTCGTCCAATTTATCCGCCACTTCGCCAATGCGTTTCCCGTTAGCAGAAATGCTACAAAAAACGTCAACAAATTCAAAATCCGAAAATAATTTACTAAATTTGACTTAAATAATTTTACAATGGATTTAGAAACTAGAAAATTAAATTTAATCACATATCTTGCA